>JACCDH011253201.1_pt1 | contig 34209 bp, 28 predicted proteins | sample 7442481 | NCBI WGS metagenome assembly JACCDH01 (sample SAMN15323433, study PRJNA562643) | freshwater metagenome | isolation source: river surface water | place: USA:Blue River Watershed | collected 2017-08-15
ATCGCAGCGACTCATCCACTTCGGACAGATCGGAAATCATCGGCAACAAGATATGTAAATTGTTGTAGCCAATGTTAGCCTTGAGCATAGCGCGGATATGCACGAGGAAAATTTCTGGGTGATCTAAGGTTAACCGAATGCCGCGCCAACCGAGGAAGGGGTTTTCTTCGTTGATCGGAAAATATGGCAGTGGTTTATCGCCACCCACATCCAAGGTACGCATCACCACAGGCTTGCCGGGATATCCTGCCAGAAACTTCTGATACAGCTCTACTTGTTCCAGTTCAGACGGAAAACGCGTTCGCATGATAAACGGGAATTCAGTCCGGTATAAGCCAACCCCATTACAAGAATCCGCTTGCGAAGTCTCTAAATCAGTGGCTAACCCAGCATTCACCATCAAACTAAAGGTTTGACCGCAAAGACTTTCCGCCGGTAAATGCAGCTCCGCTTGATAACGCTTGTTCAGCTCAGCGTCTTTGCTCATCAAATTGCGGTATTCCACGCAAATGGCGTCCGCCGGTGACAGCAAAATATTGCCCTGATAACCATCCACAATCAGCCGTTGGCCTTGCCACTGCATCAAGGGTAAGTCACTGACCCCCATGATGGCAGGTAGACCTAATGCACGTGCCATAATGGCGGCATGGGAGTTCACCGAGCCTTTGAGCGATACAATCGCGACTAATTGTTGTCGCGGGATCTCAGCCAGCATGGTGGCGGTGACGTTATCGGCAACCAACACCACATGCTCAGGCAATTTGTAGTGGCGTTGCTCATTTTCAAGCAAGTGGTTCAGTACACGCTGACCTAAATCTCGAATATCCGTGCCACGCTCTCGCAGGTACGGGTCATCCATATCATCAAACTGGCGCGCAAACCGCTCAACGACCCGCTTAAGCGCACTTTTGGCGCACCAGCCTTCACGGATTTGCGTTTCAATTTCATGGCCTAATGAGGCGGCATCCAACAACTGGTGATAGACATCAAAAATCGCTAACGCATCGTCCGGTAAATGACCATTCATCCGATCGGCAAGGCGGTTAAATTCTGCTTTGGTCACTTTCACCGCATGATAAAAGCGTAATAACTCCGCATCAGGATCGTCGGTCTTTTTCAACGAAATGGCATCGAAGTCGCTGGCAGGTTGCAAGACAAAGGCTTCGCCAATCGCGATCCCTGGCGAGCCTATTAAGCCCTGCATCTGTTTATTGCTAACGGCGGTGGCCGCTGTATCGGTGACTTTGCGCATTTCGGCATTGACCAGCACAGAGGCTAATTGCACCCCCAAGGTCACCAAAAACGATTCTTCGTCCTCATTAAAAACCCGTGAGGCGGACTGTTGAATGGTCAACACCCCCAGCACCTTGCGATGATGAATGATAGGACAGCCTAAAAACGCCGAAAAACAATCTTCAGAGACTTCAGGGGTCACTTTAAACCGGGGATGTTGATGTGCTTGAGCAAGGTTAATGGGTTCTTCGCGTTGCCCCACCCACCCAATCAAGCCTTCAGAAAAACCGATAGATACTTGACCAATGGCATCAGGGTTTAAGCCATCTGTTGCCATCAGCATAAAATGTTGTTGCTCGTAGTCGGCCAAATACACTGAACAACATTCAGTGTTCAGTGCACGTTTAACGTTGCTAACCAGGCCCTGTAGCGCCAGTTCCAAAGATGGTTCTTGCGCTACGTCCTGCACAATGCGACGTAACTGGCCGAGCATAAGCCTCCTTTAAGCATGCAGTCACAGGCTGTAACAGCACTATTTCTTACGAATATCCTTTTTAACAAACGGTAGAGCAATCGGGGCAAACTCTTTCATCACTTTGCGGTACACCTCGCGTTTAAACGAGACCACTTGCCGCACCGGATACCAATAACTGACCCAACGCCAGTCATCGAATTCGGGATGAGTTGTTTTTAGCAGATTTACGTCTTCATCCTTGCATGTCAGCCTTAACAAAAACCATTTTTGTTTTTGACCGATACACACCGGATTCGAATCACGCCGGATCAACCGTTTTGGCAGTTTGTAACGTAACCAATGTTTAGTGGTTGCCACAATTTCCACATCGGCCGGTGATAACCCAACTTCTTCGTTGAGTTCACGGTACATGGCTTGCTCCGGTGTTTCGCCGTCGTCAATGCCGCCTTGTGGGTACTGCCACGAGTGTTGTCCGAATCTGCGTGCCCAAAACACCTGTCCTTGGTGATTGCAAATTACTATACCGACGTTGGCACGAAAGCCTTCGGCATCGATCACACAAACCTCGGGTCTGTAAAAACACAGCAATGTCAGGATTCTTTCATAAAGTCAGGCGCGCGGCAAACGGTATTTCCAGCAAACTATCCATAAGTTATCCACAGAGAGTAGTTTTTGCGCAACCTCTCTGTGAACTTCTTCACAGCTCATGTGCAAAAACCTGTGCATATGTACAATCTTATACCTGAATAACTCTATATGCTGGATGGATACGACAGGTTAATATAAAAAATAATTCATATATTTCAATAATATAACATAAACAAGCCCATCAAATTCGCCCCTAACGCTTGTGCATAACTTGATTTGCGCAATATTTCAGCAGTTAAAGCAAAGGCTGGCACTTCGTTTTAAAAAGCCTTACCTTAGCGCCGAATAAACAAACGGAACTGCACTATGTCCATCCCAACCAGCGAACAAGAATTACTCGATCGCTGCTATCAATTGGCTGGTTTGACCTTGGCTGAACTTGCCGCGATGCATCGTATTGAGCTACCGGTAGATCTGAGGCGCGAAAAAGGCATTGTCGGACAACTGCTTGAAGTTGCGTTAGGAGCAAGTGCCGGCTCAAAAGCTGAACCAGATTTTCCTCATCTGCAGATTGAACTAAAAACCATCCCAGTGGATGAACAAGGTCGCCCGCTTGAAAGCACTTATGTGTGTGTTGCACCGATGACCGGCTTTACTGTAGAACGGTTTGAAGACAGCTGGGTGTATCGCAAGCTTAGCCGCGTGTTATGGGTGCCAGTGCTTGCCAGTCGACAGATCCCATTGCAGCAGCGAGTGATTGGTCGGGCGTTTTTGTGGCAACCGACCGAGCAGGAGCTGGCTATTTTGCGTCAGGATTGGGAAGAATTGATGGAACTGCTCCGCCTTGGCAAATTGTCCCACATCAAAGGTCAACATGGCACTGCATTGCAGTTGCGCCCCAAGGGCGCCAACAGCCAAGCGCGCACCAATGCCTTGGATGAAGACGGTGCCACGGTGCAGGCCCTGCCCCGTGGCTTTTACCTAAAGACCAGTTTTACCAGTGCGTTGTTGCAACGCGCCTTCGGTTGATTTATTGCTGGTACTTCTCAATGATCAACATGTAAGCGCCGTTGTTGCGAATATTCTGCAACGACTGATTAAACTTCATAACCGTTGATTCAGACACCGCTGATTTGGAAAACATCACGTACACGTCATTACTTTGCAGCGTGATCCCTTGCGGACCAATCTGTTCGGATAAGCCTTTACGTCTTAACATCGAACGCGCGACAAAACTATCTTCCAACATGCCTTCAATATCGCCATCCATTAAACGCGCAATGTTGAGCTCACCTAACGAAGCCTCAACAAACTGTACTTTTTTCTCCGGATCTTGGGATAACGAACTGAGTTCGTCGCCATAAACATACTCGCTAATAATTCCAACTTTATGTCCCTTCGCGATGAAATCACTAAGAGTGCTCTCGGGCATAGACGCAGATTTCGTCGTCAAAACAAATAGTTGGAATTGCTCTTGCCGATATGGTGCTGAGAAGTAGGCAAACTGCTCCCGCGCCGGTGTTTTTGAAGCCCCCGCTAATAAATCGATGGTTCCATCTCGCAGTTGCGCCACTAAATCGATCCAAGTCCCTTGCGTGGTCACAAGCTGACATCCCATATCTTTGCTGACGGCAGCAATGATCTCGATATCAAGACCGGCGGCTTTTTGATCAAGCGCAGTGTATTGGTAGGGTTCCCATGCTTCGTAGCCAAGCCTTAACTTACATTCGTGAGTCTCGACCGGTTTGATCTCGCTGGCAGCTGGAGCAGGTGTTTGACTAGTGGCAGGGATATCAGTGGCTGGTTTAGGTTGGCAACCAGTCAAAAGGGATAGAACAACGACAAACACGAAGGTAGTTATTTGATGCATGTTGCACTCCCAACACGTTGGTTTCCATGCAAGCATAGCCTAATTTACGGCGCTTCACTTAGCGGACACGTCGCCAGTATTGTCGGTATTTTTCCGCATTGCGTTGGAGATCGCGCCGTAATAGATCTTGCCCCTGGGCAGACCACTGTTGATAGTTGCAACCACAAGATTGCCCCTGCGATATCCGTTCATGGTACGCCTGTTCATCCTGTTGATACTGGCCAGAAAACCAATCTGTTGCAACCTTGTCGGCGGTTAGAACGAACCCAGAAACCTGGCCGTAGACGAACCATCGCAACTCAGTGGTGGTGACGGGTTCGACCTGCCAGCCACCATCATGCCAGCGCTCGATAGATTCTAACTGCCAATGGCCTTGTAATATATCGTCTGTCATGGATGACTGCGTGCGAGCAATGCCATAAAACAAGCTCGAGCAAATCATCACCAACGATATAACAAAGCCACTATATAAATTCATCCAAAGCATCCTCAGGTGAAGCACGTTGGATATTAACTATCCCTCACTTGTTTTTGCAACTTTTTTATTACATAAACTCATAGATCGCTACGAATTTCAGCTGCCTTTAGCGGTTTGCTTGGAAAGGAATGGCGTGCAATACGAACAAGTACCGTCAAATATTGGCGCAGAAATGAATTCGTGTTGTAAGGGATACCAAACTCGTTGGCTATCGCTTGCACTTGCGGTGCCAGATGGCGATAACGCCACGCCGGCAAATCCGGAAACAAGTGATGCTCAATTTGACAACTCAAGTGACCGGTCAAAATATGCAGTAATTTGCTGCCTGTAAAATTTGATGAGCCAAGGATTTGCCGATAGTACCACTGTCCGCGCGTTTCATTTTCGCAATCTTCAGGGTAAAACACCTGCGCATTCTCGGTAAAATGCCCACAAAAAATCACAGTGGCTGTCCACCAATTACGGATGAAATTAGCGCATAAATTGGCCAGTAGCACATAGCCAAATACCGGCCAGCAAAGCAGAGGAAACAGCAAGTAATCTTTAAATAGCTGCCGAGCACCTTTGCCAAAAAACGCTTTTTTCAATTCACTGTCACTGACTTGGCTGTGACGGTCGGCTTTTTTACGGCCAAAAAAGACGCGTTGCGCGGCCAGTTCATGGTATGAAACGCCCCATTGAAACAAGCTCGACAATAAAAAATAGGTCACTAATTGCCAGCTATTTTGAAGACGCCAGCGGTAGTCATTGCTCAACCGTAACAGGCCATAGCCATAGTCCCGATCTTGACCAATGATGTTGGTGTAAGTGTGATGCTCAAAATTATGGGTTCGTTGCCAGGATTTGGCGTCGCAGGCGATATCCCATTCAAACTGGTTCGAATTCAAATACGGGTGGCGGATAAAATCGTACTGGCCATGCAACACGTTATGGCCAATTTCCATGTTGTCGATAATTTTAGCCAACGCCAAACATAAAACACCAGGCACTAAAAACCACAACGAAAAGTAACACGCCGCGATCAGTACACGGCCGACAAGCGCCAATAATCGTTGTGTACTGACTAATCGCTCAAGGTAACGTGCATCTTTTTCACCTAAATCAAGGCGTTCTTGTTTGAGCAACGCATCTAGCTTTTCAGCCAGACGAGCACTTTTATCCGCAGATAATGGGGAGGTCGTTGAAAAAGTCATACCAATTCTCAAGAAGGTAAACGAAGGGTCACATCACTAACAGCTTCACTGATGCACAGTTGAATGGCTTCAGTGCCAAAGGTTGATAACTCGCCAGTCACCAGGTTGCGCACTTGACCTTGCTGTTTTTCACACAAACACTGCATACAAACGCCGCGACGGCAACCGTACTTCACGGTCAATCCCGCTTGCTCGGCAAGTTGCAGCAAGCTACCGCTCGCTTCTACCTTATGATTTACACCTGACATCGTTTGATAATGTACTTGGTGGACTCCACCGCTGGATTGCAAGCCAAATGACTCCGCATACAAGCAAGTTGCAAGCGATGTAGGCCAGGCCTCGTGAAGTGATTGATGCAGCGATGCAGGGCCACAGATATAAAGGTCTGCTTGGTGCTCACGTGCTTGTTCGATAAGCCATGCGGCGCTTGGACGGCCACGTTGCTGGGTATCGTGTATTTGCACTTCAAGCAATGGATATTTTGCTTGTAGTGCCAGCCATTCATCAGCAAACCAAACATGCTGTTGCTTAGGCACGATGTAGATTAACCGCACCGGATGGGTTAACCGACTCATCGACTGCAACATGGCTCGAAAGGGAGTAATGCCGCTGCCTGCCGCTACCATGAGTGCAGGTTTTTGGCCGTGCCAAACAAACGCCCCTGTAACCTCACCTAGCCATACCGCTTGACCTGGACATACGCCATTTTTTAACCAACTGCTGACGCTGCCAGTTGCTTTTTCACGAATCGCCAATTCAATGATTCGCTCACGCCGCGCTTGGCCTGGCGTTGAGCAGATCGTAAATACGCGGTCGATAAAGCGGCCATCCCGCAAGATCCGCAGCTGGATGTGCTGTCCTGGCACAAAATCAATAGTGCTGGCGCATTTTAACCGGAGCAAGAAACCCTGTGGTAACGGCTGAATTTGTATGATTCGCGCTTGGGTAAAGCCTGCCACAAAGTGTGGCCGGACCCAGCGAATAAATGGCTCGGCGAAGGTGGTAAGCGATGAATACCCTGTCAATAGTCGACAGACCCGTTGCCAACGTTGCTGCCATCGCGATGCATGAGCTCCCAAGGATGGCCTGTGTTGAGTAGATAACGACTGCATAAAAACCTCACAATTTCAGCGCACATTTGTACACTGAAATTAGTTTATTTTCTACAGTCAAAAACAACCAAAAACCCAAGATGTTGATAAATATCAGATTTTAAATCTTACAATCCGAGCGATAGACAAATATTCAAGCGAACACATGTTCATTATTGCAACTTACACATGTTATCTAAACTACATACCATCGAAGCTCAACCCAACCTATCCCACGCTAGAGCACAACTTGCGTGGTCTGAAAAAAAAAGCAGCGCTAGGCGCTGCTTTTCGATGAAGACATTTAATACATTAATTTAAAACAGCTAGCGCTGCGGCGTACGAAGGTTCATCGGCCGTTTCTGCAACCTGCTCTGTGTGCAACACAGTGCCATCTGTATCAATCACGACCACGGCGCGGGATAACAAACCACGCAGTGGCCCATCCACAAATTCCACCCCATATTCACGGCCAAAGTTGCTGCGGAACGTGGAGCCGTTTTGCACCGCATCTAAGCCTTCAGCACCACAAAAACGCGCTTGAGCAAAAGGTAAGTCGGCAGAGACACACAACACCTTGGTATTGTTCAGCGCCGCTAACTCTTTGTTAAACGTTCGAACAGACGTCGCACAGGTCGGCGTATCCACACTTGGAAAAATGTTCAACACAAGACGTGAACCCGCAAAATCAGCCAGTTTGACGTCCGCCAAGCCAGCGCCTGTGACGACAAAATCAGGGGCCTTGCTGCCAACTGCAGGCAGGTCACCTAAGGTGTTGATCGGATTACCACGTAACGTTACGGTTGCCATGTAAAATCTCCTTACTGAAACAATGGATTGAATTAATAACTTTGACCAAAACCCCGCTTGGGTGCTTTGGGTTTCTCAGCTGGCGTGATCGGCAAGGTCAGCGTAGTAGGCAGCGCGGATAAGTTGACCTGCTGCTCCGCTATCGGACTGCTCTGCCATGGATGCCATACTTTCAACGTAGCGTTGCCACTGGGAAGCTTTGAAAATTCAGCCTGACCTTGTGCATTCGTCACCGCCAACAGCGCGCTGGTGCCAACATACACATACGCTTGCATATGGTCATGAATATTACACCCCAACACCACAATGCCCGGTTTATCAAAGACCACCGGTTTCTCTGGCTTGCCAGCGTATAGCTTTAGCTCAAACACCTTCGACTCTGAAAACGAATACACATGGTGACGAGTTTTGTCTTTATTTGGGAATTCAACCGCAGTGCCCGCTTTCACTGCTAGCACATACGGCACAAACAACAGGCCTTGTTGAGTCATGGTACCCGCAGTTGTTGTGACTGACGCCGCCTCTGGACTGACTAACTCAATCACGGCATCTTCCAGCGGTGCTCCCGTTTGATCGACGACCAAAATAGCAGCCGCCTGCACTTGCCCCAAGAACCCGCTCAAGAAGATACCTAGAGCGGCCATTCGCTTTCCTGCACTAAGGCAAGGTTTTGGTAAGGCTCGGCATGGGTTTATCATCTGGCCACTCCTGTAACACTATTGTCGGCGCGAGAGTGCGCTTAGCCTATCGCAATCGTCTGAAATGTCCTACATAATTTAAGCGTCTTTATCTAGGCACGCTGTCAGAGTTTGGTAAAAATCGTCGACTTGTGTGTTCACCAAAAAAAGGATTTGCTATGCAGCATCCGCTGATGTTCAGTGTTATGACACTTTTGCTGTCAAGCACAGCCGCTCTTGCGACTGAACTGTCTGACACTCTCACACTCAAAGGAAAAGGCGAGCTGGTCTACAGCACGACCGAAGCGGCCCACGGTGGCATGCGTCCTTGGTATGACGCAGGTGCGGGGCAACTCGACTTACGACGCTCGAAGCTGTCCCTTGGCCCACAATCACTTGCACTGGAATGGGCGCCTCTTGATCATTGGTCAGCAACGGTGCACGGGCAATATCATCATTTGTCTGCGACAGGCGTTGATCTGACCGAAGCATGGTTAACATGGCAACCCCTGCCCCTGTCCGGCTATAAAACCAAGCTTCGCGCTGGCTGGTTTTACCCTGCATTGTCACTGGAAAATACCGATCCCGTTTGGACATCGCCTTATACCAGTAGTTTTTCGTTGATCAACAGCTGGTTTGCCGAAGAGCTAAGAGCCAACGCACTCGAACTATCCATCAGCCGTCCTGGCCGTGCCTTTGATTCGACATTGAGTTTACAGCTAGTCGGGGCACTAGCACGAGGCAATGATCCGTTAGGCACCGTGATCAGCTGGCGCGGTTTTGCTTTGCACAATGTGCAAACTGGCCTTAACGAACGATTTGCCTTTGCCGCGTACCCATCGCTAAAACAGCCGCCACTGACCATGCAACCAAATTGGGTGGAACCATTTGAAGAGCTCGATAGCACCAGCGGATATTATGTTGGGCTACATGCGCTATGGCGCGACAGCAGTGAACTGCGTCTTTATCATTACGACAACAAGGCCGACCCTACGGTATTTCGTAAGGGCCAATACGCATGGAAAACACGTTTTGATCATCTGGCGTTGCAACAGCAACTCGGCGAATCCGTTCGAGTCGTCGCCCAAGTGCTGCAAGGTGATACAGAAATGGGATGGCAGACCGTGGTGGTCGATTATCAAGCATGGTTTGTGTTGTTAAACTACAGCACCGATGATTGGCAATGGACTGTTCGGTTTGACCGTGCCAAACAAACAGATCGCGACGAGACGGTCTTTGATAACAACAATGGCCGCTCTCGGGCCTGGACTGCAAATGTCAGTTACAATCTTGGCGATTTTTGGCAGCTCGGTGCTGAATTTACAGAGCTGCACAGCGTCCAACCCAACCGCGCGCAATGGGCAAATTGGCCGGTGGATCACACCGAGCAAGTCGCCCGTTTAATGCTAACCTGGCGTATCCATTAACAACGCCTGCTGAGCGAGCGGTTTGTAGCGCCTTTTATGTTGCAGCTCGCATCTTGCTTCGTTCGCCGGACCTTGGAGAAGAATGTGGTGCCCGCAGGCACCCACCATTCTGTGTCTACGCTGTGGGGCCACATGAGTGCTTTGTCGTTGTCAGTATGTCGTGGTTAGGACAACGCTAACCAGGCGGCGACCCCAACCATTAAACTTCCACACAGTCGGTTCATCATTCGCACCTTGCCTTCTTGCATCAGCGTGGCACGCAACACTTTGCCGCCTGCGGCATAGAGCAACAACGATCCAAATTCAATCAACAAGATGATACAGAGCAAAATCAGCAATTGTGGCCAAAATGGCAGCGATTTGTCGATAAATGGTGGTAACAATGCCATGTGAAACGCCCAGCCTTTGGGGTTCGACACGGCCGTCACAAAGCCTTGCCAGCATAAGGCGCGACGGGATACCTGCCGCTCTTGCCCTGGTTCAGGAATGGCCAATTTGCCCTTGGATTGCCACATTTGCAGCCCCACCCACAACAAATAGCCGGCGCCTGCAAATTGAAATACTTTAAGCAACATCGGCATTTGCAACAATAACGCTGCCACGCCAAGCACCGCAGACGTCGCGACTAAGGCAACCCCAGCCAACTCACCCCACATCATCCATAACGCTCGTTTGACGCCGAGGCTGATGCCTAATGTCATGGATAACGTCATGCACAAGCCTGGTGTTAATGACACAAATGCAAAGGTCGGAATGAAAAACGTCATCAACGCCCAGTTGATCATCGTGGTAAATCCTTCTCATCAAGTTTGGCCTGTGGCGGGCCAAACAGCGCCCGAAGTTTGCCACGCCAAGAATTCGCAATAGACACATGCCGGGCAATTCGCCGCCATTCATAAAACGTCACAGTCCAAGGGTTCGTCGATTCAAATTGATCCGTGATGCCATAGATACAAGGCTCGGCTGCATCCTCCGGTTCAAACGTACCAAACAGCCGGTCCCAAATCACCAACACACCGGCAAAATTTTTGTCGATGTATTTCGGATTACAAGCATGATGCACCCGATGCCAAGCCGGGGTATTAAACACATAACCAAACCAGCCCCAATGCTTGCCCCAGCGGGTGTGCACAAAAAATTGAAAGGCCAAATTGATCGCGACCACGGCCACCACCAGCTGAGCGTCAAAGCCAATCAACATCAATGGCGTCCAAAATAGCCACATGCCTGAGATGGGGTACGTCAAACTTTGCCGAAACGCCGTGCTGAAATTCATCAGCCGCGAGCTGTGATGTGCGACATGGGATGCCCAAAGCCAACGCACTCGGTGTGACGCTCGATGAAACCAGTAATAACAAAAATCCTGTAACAAAAACAATGCCGCCACAGCCCCTAACGTGGTTTCGATGTGCCAAGGGGACAGCGTATTTAAATACAAAAAAAACAGCATCAACAGCACTAAGGCAATACCATCCCCCAGCTGATGCATCGCCGCCAGAACCAGATTACACAAGCTATCCCGCCAGGCATAAATCGACCGGCGTTGTTTTTCTGATAAGTACCACTCCAAGGCAATGCACAGGAAGAAAATCGGACTTAACACAATCAAAATAAGTTCAACAGGTATTTGCACAGCGTCACCTTTTGCCAAAGCGAATCTCTACACCCTCAGGTGCTTGCCAGCAATGTAACAAAAAAGCCGCACTTTCCATGCACAATTTCCAAGCAATCGCACAAATTCGATGCAATGCGCGCAAACACGCTGCGCGATGATTTACCTACACACCTGTTTTTAAAGAATATTTTTAGATGGTACGGCCTTTGCTGTAGGGCTATCAGACGTTGAACTCGCAAGCTCAGGCCATGGAGGTTGTTATGCTGAGAAATCACCCGCAACGGGACGTTTTGGAAAAAGAGTTACAACAACGATTTTTTCCACCGCTGGTCAGTCCCTGTCGTATTGGCCATTTTATGTTGACGTTAAACCCGCACAGTCGACACGAGGAACTCGCTCAGCTACAGCAACTGGCCGCCGAACAAGGCAAATTACTCAGTGACAGCGATACCGATCTGGAATTGCAATGGGGCAACATTTGGCTGCGCTGGGAAAAACATACCGAGTTTTCCACCTATAGCTTTGTTGAGAATCACTGCGAGCGGGGATTCGGCCCTATCGAATGGCTATTACCGCGGCCGGATTTTTTTCAGCACTTACCCGGGCAATTATTTCGCGTCGTGCAATTACAGCTGTTACCGGCCCCCAGCCATGAACAAGCACCGCTGGAATATTTTGCCAAAGCGCACTGCATTTCCAGCATGTTGGCCGGCAATAAAGCACGGCTGTGGACTGATTTTCGCAAACATCCCGAAGGTGGTGGACGCGTGCTGATTTGGGATTATGGCCTATCTGCCAGTGCCAGAGCTCGGTTAGTGCAGCAGTTGTTTGATGTCGGGAATTATCGCAAATTGAGTTTGTTAGGCTGGCCACTGACTCGCCAGACCTTACAGGAGGTACATGGACTGGAGCAGCAATTGTTACACATCACCGAACGTATTGAGCAACAACAGGATAGTGATGACAAATTGCTGCGGGAATTGTGTCAGCTAACGGCGCAAAGTGAGCGACTTACCGCACAAAGTGCCGCGCGATTAGACGCCAGTAGTGCCTACTATCAACTGACCTTGGACCGACTTCGCAGTTTGCGTGAGCAGCCCATTGATGGCTTGATGTCCCTGCAAGACTTCTCAGAGCGACGGCTCACCCCTGCCTTTCGCACCGCGCAATCCTTGCAGAGTCGGCAGCGAAGTTTATTAGAGCGCCTTGGTCGTTCTACCGAGTTATTACGCACCCGCATCAACGTTCAATTAGAGCGACAAAACACCAATTTGTTGGCGTCGATGGAACACCGTGCCAGGCAACAATTAGCGCTGCAGCGAACCGTCGAACGCGTGTCTGCAGTGGCGATTAGTTATTATGCGGTGCAATTGTTAGATAAGTTTATCAATTCATTAGGGCAGTTTTGGCCCAAGTTACCAGTGGCTACCTTGCAAGCGTTGAGTGTGCCCGTGGTGATCCTGGTTGTGGTGTGGTTGTTACAGCGGCTGCACCGAAAAACCAGTCATGGTTAGCGCCATGCCCGTCCCTTCCACTGGCAAAGCTTACAACCAAGTAGGCTTTGCCAGTTCCGAGGTTCTGTTACAACTTGCCACCAAAACACAAATCGCCTGCATCCCCAAGACCAGGCACTATGTAGGCGTGTTCATTTAAGTGGCTATCTATAGCGCCAACCCAATACTGCGCATCGATATCGAGATGCTGTTGCAGATACGCCAGCCCCTCTGGCGCGGCAATCGCCGATAAAATATGCAGACTGCGCGGCTGGCCTTGCACCTTCAGTAAATTCCAGACCTTTAACAACGAAGAGCCTGTTGCTAACATCGGATCAATTAACAACACATCGCGACCGACAATGCTGGGTGCCGCGCTGTAACCTAGGAAGATATCTTGGGCAAGTCCTGCTTGTTCACTACTCCGATAGGCGCCAATAAAACCGCTATCCGCCAAATCAAACATATCTTGCACGCCTTGGTAAAACGGCAACCCTGCCCGCATCACACAAATGAGCAGTGGTTGTTGAGTTAAATCCGCAGCTTCAGCCACGCCCAACGAGGTTCCAAGTGGGAATTGGACGTATTCCAATGATTTAGATAACTCATACGCCAAAATTTGCCCAAGACGCTGCAAGTTAGTACGAAAACGCAGACGATCTTGCTGGATATCAGGGTCGCGTAACTGCGCCAAAATCGAATGACCAAGAGAAAGCTGTTGTTGTAATTCAAATAATGCCATGTGGACCTCCATGCAAAGCGCTTGAAAACCGAGCTGGTCGCGCCAATTAACTTGCTTATGCTAATGCAGTTTGGCGAATTTATCGAAGGTGTTGATGTGAATTGGTCCAGTGTGTTGATTTTAATGCTAGGGAGCGCCGTGCTGTTGGCGTTGCTTGCGCCTGGCTGGTGGCGAAAAAGCCAACTACAAAAAGCCAGTGCCGATGCATTTCCCCGGCAGCATCGTCAATGGTTGCGCCAGCATTGGCCGCTGTATCGACACTTACCCACCGATGTCAAACTGCGTTTGCACAAGCAGATACAACGATTTCTGGCGGACAAAGAATTTATTGGCTGCGATGGCTTGGTGGTCACAGCGCCAATGCGCTTACTGATTGCTGCGCAAGCCTCATTGCTGAGCTTGAATCAACCGGATAGCGATTACCCTGAGTTGCGGCAAATTTTGATCTACCCCGATGCCTTTGTCGTTCGAAACCAGCACGCCGATGCGACCGGTATTATCAATGAACAGCCGCAAGTTCGTTTGGGTGAATCATGGACCCAAGGCCAAGTCATTTTATCTTGGCGCCATACCAAAGCGGGCGCAGATGCCCCCTATGACGGACAAAATTTAGTGTTTCACGAATTTGCGCATCAGCTGGATCAAGCCTCTGGCAGTGCCAATGGAGCTCCACCTCAACCTACGCTGGCATTGCAACAACGCTGGGCCGAGCAAATGCCTATTTTATTTGCCAATTTTTGTCAGGATATCGCGCAAGGTAAACCTCGGCTGTTGGATCCCTATGGCTGTACCAACCCGGCGGAATTTTTTGCCGTCGCCACGGAGTGCTTTTTCGAACGACCAAACCAACTGCAACTCGATTCACCAAGTTTGTATCTGTTGCTCAAAGACTATTTTCAGTTCGATCCCAAGCAATGGCATGATGGCCCCCCAGCCTCGCGCGATTTAAGGTGAATTGCTAGTTCAGAACAGATTCAGCAATGCTATGCCAAGTTTCTGTAAACGGTACCTGTTGTACCAACGGAGCCCCCTTATGAAACCCATGGCAATCGTGTTGATCTGTGCTGCAAGTCTGACCCTCAGTTGTACATCGAATGCCGCGCCAGTTGAAGTTCGACTGAGTGCGCCACTTGGCTCTCATGCGTATGGCCAAGTTGTGATTAGCGACCCGTCTCCGCGTTATGAAGAATATCGCCGTGAAGTCTACCCGCGGGATGCGTATGTCGAACCCGTGGTGATTTACGCGCCAATCGAACATCAACGTCATTGGCGGCGCTATTGTCACGACTACGGTGCCTGCGGTCAGCCCGTTCGATTTATCGAGGTGCGAGAGTCCTACGGCCGTGACTATGACAGGTATGAACGCAAACACAAACGCCACCATCACAAACATCATCATCACTGTCATCATTAAGGTAAACGATGACGAACACCGCGACGGCAGTTATACTGCCGTCTTTTTTCGTGCCCAGGAATAATTGTCCATGCAAATCACTAAAGATACCGTTGTGCAACTGCATTACACCTTGTCAGACACCAACGGTGAACAAATTGAATCTTCAAAAGACTCAACCCCATTGTTGTACCTGCACGGTCATCAAAACATGTTACCAGCTATCGAAGCAGCCCTTGAAGGCAAACAAGCAGGTGATGCGTTTGATTTAGTGTTAGAACCTAAAGATGCTTATGGCGAGCGTGACGAGAATGCGATCCAAAGCATTCAAGTCAAACACTTAAAAGGTGCCAAAAAATGGGCGCCAGGCATGGTGGCAGTGGTCGATACCGATCATGGCCCGCGCCAAGTAAAAATTGTCAAAGTTGGCATGTTTAAAGCCGAGGTAGACGTGAACCATCCATTAGCGGGCAAAACACTGAGCTTTGCACTGCAAGTCGTCGATGTTCGTGCCGCCTCTGCGGAAGAAATTGAACACGGCCATGCCCACGGTGTTGGTGGTCATCACCACCACTAAGCGTGCACTGCAAGGGCACAAAGTCGATGTGAGCATCGGCTTTGTGCCAAAATTCAGCTGCAAAGCCACGCCGCTTCAGGATAAAATCTGAAAAAAACCGCTGACTTTTATATGGAATTTGCTCTTGTCTGATACTGATTCACTGGAACATCTAAAATTCGATAACGTCCGCGATGAACGCCGTTCGCAACCGCCTCGTGCGGTTGAGCCGGAACCTGTGGTGAAAGGTCCGCGTCGAAGCTTGATCCCAGTCTTGTTGTTGCAACTGCTTGCCGCAGCAGGCGTGCTGGTCGCCTATGAAATGCATACGGCCCACTACAGCAGCAAACCTATCGCCGATTACGCTAAAACCTTGACCTATCAGGTGCAACCTGGCGCTGCGTCGCGTATTGTTTATCCAGAATCAGGGCCGTTTGACGAGCGTCACGGTTATACCAAATTGCCGTTGTTATTACCGCGTCTACAAGAGCGCGGCTTTAACATCATGAGCCAAGCTGAATTCTCGCCTGCACTGCAAAATTATGCACTGCAAGGCTTTTTCCCGCCGTATCGGGAGAAAGTACAGTCTGGCTTGTTCTTAGCCGACTGCCGTAACCAAACTATTTTTGATTTTAACTATCCACAACGGGTCTACACCAAGCCACAAGATATCCCGTTGGTGGTCGCCCATAGCTTGTTGTTTATTGAAAACCGCAACTTGTTAAAGATCCCCGCAACAGCAAACCCGGTGATGGATTGGCCGCGGTTCGTGATGGCGGCGCTTAGTCAAGTCGGTAAAGTACTGTCGGTTGGCGGCCAAAGCGCCGGTGGGTCAACCTTGGCCACCCAAATCGAAAAGTTTCGACACTCGCCGCAAGGGTTAACCCAAAGCTTCAAAGATAAAGCGGTGCAAATTGTTTCAGGAACAGTTCGGGTTTACCAACATGGGGTCAATACCCAAGGCATGCGCACCCGAATTCTCCAAGACTATTTAAACACCGTGCCACTGTCATCTGCACCTGGCCATGGCGAAGTGCATGGGATTGGTGATGGTCTGCAAGCTTGGTTTGGCTCTGATTTTAATCGTGCCAATCTATTGTTAACCTCACCGGTCGATGAAAACACCCGACAGGAGCGCGCCAGTTATTTCCGGCAAATTTTAGCGCTGATGATAGCCCAGCGCCGCCCATCGTATTATTTGCTGCAAGGCCATGACGATTTAGAGCAATTAACGGATAGCCACATCCGCCTTTTGGGCCGCGCTGGGGTGATTGATGCAACGTTACGCGACGATGCGTTGGCACAAAAACTTCAATTTAAACAACCTGGCAGTAATAAAGCGCAAATCGAACAAGACTCGCGCAAAGGCATCAACGCCGCGCGGTTGCGGTTAGCTAACTTGCTCGACCAATCGTTGTATGATTTAGACCGATTAGATTTAAATGCCCACAGCACGCTGCATAAAGATATCCAACAAAAGGTCAGTGCCTATTTGAATAGCATCGCCAACCCAGAGGTCGCCGCCAAGTACGGCCTTATTGGTGAACGGTTGTTATCCGTGCAGGGCACCGATGATGTGTTGTATACCTTTACCTTGTTTGAAAAGACTCCCGATGGCAACCGGGTGCGGGTACAAACCGATAGCACAGACCAACCCTTTGATTTAAATGAGCATTCCAAATTGGAACTCGGTTCAACCGCTAAACTACGGGTGTTATCGACCTATTTAGAGATCGTGGCAGAACTGCATCAAAGCTTGGTGGATGAACTGCCTGATACCTTGATGACGATGGAGATTGCGCCCAATGATCACATCACGCGGTGGGCCGCAAACTATTTAGTATCAGCCACCGATCGCAGTCTACCGACCATGCTGGAAGCGGCACTGGATCGAACCTATTCGGCCTCGCCAGGTGAGCGATTCTTTACCGGTGGCGGTCTGCAAGTCTTTAATAACTTTAATAAAGACGAAGATGGCAAGGTGCCGACGGTACGCCAATCGCTGCAAAACTCTCATAACTTGCCTTTTGTCCGATTGATGCGTGATTTGGTTGCTTATTCAAGTAGTTATCAAACTACCGGCAGTTCATCTTTATTATTGATGAACGACAAAGACAAAAAACGCGAAGAGTATCTGCGTAAATTCGTCGACAAAGAAGGCACCGAATTCATGCGCCGGTTCTGGCGTAAATACCAAAAGAAAACGCTCGAAGAGCGCTTGGATTCGATGTTTGATGGCTTGAAACAAACACCAGATCGTCTCGCCGCGGTCCATCGTTATTTGCTGCCTGAATCAGACTACGCCAGTTTTGCCAAATTCTTGCAGCAAAAATTGCCTGACGAACCTGAACTGACCCAGGCCAAAATGCAAGATATGTTCGGCAAGTATGGTCCTGGCAAATTCAGTTTACCGGATCAGGGCTATATTGCAGGTGTCCATCCGCTGGAGTTATGGGTGCTGAGCTACATCAATGCCAATCCAGATGCCACCTTTGCCAATGCGGTCGAAGCCAGTGCGGAACAACGGCAGCAGGTCTATCGCTGGTTGTTTAAAACCAGCAATCGGAGTGCGCGTGACGCGCGGATCCGCATTATGTTAGAGGTTGAGGCATTCACCGAAATTCACCAACGTTGGCAACGCTTGGGTTATCCGTTTGATCACTTAGTGCCATCGCTAGGAACAGCCTTAGGTAGCTCAGGCGATAGACCGGCAGCACTTGCTGAACTGATGGGCATCATCCAAAACGATGGCATCCGTTTGCCAACGATCCGCATTGATAGTTTGCATTTTGCCGCGCACACGCCGTATGAAACCGCGATGCAGTTTAATGCAGGTCCGGGCGAACGTGTGATGCGTCCTGAAGTCGCTCGCGCCTTGAAAAAAGCCTTAGGTTTGGTAGTGGCTGACGGTACGGCACGGCGCTTAAACGGCAGTTTCATGCATGGTGATGGTTCCGCGCTGGCCATTGGCGGTAAAACTGGTACAGGCGATAACCGCATTGCCACCCAAGTGGTGCGGGGTAAAAAAGTAGCCTCGACCGCCACCAGCCGCACGGCCACCTTTGTGTTCTATTTAGGCGATAACTACTTCGGGACATTAACGGCTTTTGTGCCTGGAAAAGGCGCAGATGATTTTAGCTTTACCTCCGCCTTGCCACTGCAAGTACTCAAAGGCATGGCGCCTATCTTGCAGCCTTATGTCAATAAAGACACATCCATGTGTCAGGCTAATTAAATAGCCTGTCGTTCCAGCAGTTGCGCAGTGATTCGTGTGGATCACTTCGCAACTGCTGGATGCTCTCGTTTGACCCAATACATATCTTGTGCTGCGTCATAAGGCGCTTCACACGGCACCATGCCACATTGGCGGACTAAGCGCTGTGCTGGCAAATTCGTGGTAAGCATGCGGCTGTAAAGGCAGTCTAAATCCTGTTGAAACATCCACGTGATCAACTGTGAGAACACCTGTTTTGCGATACCCTTGCCCTGAAAGCAGGGCAGTAACATGATGCCAAGCTCCGCATGGCGATGTTGCCAATGAATCTGAGTGGCCGACACCAGTCCAAGCGGTTGCCCCATCTGCTCTACCACCCAATAGCAAAATGTTGGCTTGGGTTTCGCCATCGCGTCCACCATCGAGTTCAGCAGCGACTGCAGGTCGATATCGCAAGGATTGGCAATAAAACGCATCAGCCGGGCGTCGTGATATAAGCGCTGTAGCAATGCTGCATCGGTATGTTGCAAAGGACGAAACGTCACAGCCATCTGCATCACTGCTCTAACTGCTTCAGTTGGCGCAGCAGCGTCACATTGGCTTGTAATGGCTTGGCCGGAGGTAACACAAGGGTGGTTTTTAACGTGAGCTCCGCTGCTGTCAGTTGTTCTAGCAACAGATGTTGTCGCCGTATCGACTGAAATGGCAGCGACGCGGCTTCATACAAAATGATCGGATGATTAGCTGGATACCATTGTTGTAGGTGTGACACCAGTAATTCGATGCACTTCGGCTGACTGGCAAGTTTGCTGATGGTTAAATCCCCTGCCAGCGCTACCTGCCACAAAATCACATACCCTGTTGGGTCTAGCACGCGTTGATAAAACATCAATTGGCTAGCTTCCATATAGGTACAACCGAAGGTCGCTGGATCGATCTGCAAATCTGCATGCAGGCAATCCGCCGCACTGATCCCAGGTTCCATGTGCCCTGCAAAGCCTTCCGCATGCGCACAGCTTAGCGCCATCTGCGCCACTTGGGCAAACACGCCTGGGTGACCATAAAACACGGCCACCACCTTTTGTTGCTGGCGAACCGCGCCAAGTATCAACGCCACCATTTGTTGGTAGGTCTCGCTTCGAGGTTTCCCTGCTTGATACAGCGCAGCAAAGGAGTGTATCCGTGGGTTGATACTGGCGATCCATTGCTCGGTCAGCGCATCAGTGACTGCCACAAACACCTGATCGGCATCAGCTAAAAATGCCCTGCTGCGCGGAGTGATATGTGCCCCCAACATCATCCCGGAACCTATCACCACCAACTGACCACGCGATGTCATTGTTATGCGCCTGTTAGATCTATGTATTGGCTAAGCTAGCAGCTTTCATTTTACAAAAGAAGAGTTTACAGATAGGCTGGTGAAGGTTTGCGCAACATTGATGTTGCCATAGTTAGCATCATTTTCGATTTCGCGTTGGAGCACATGGACCATGTCAGATTTAGTTGCAATGTTAGATAAGATGGGCCAAAGCCCAGTGTTGGAAGAAGAGCAAATGCAGTGGCTTACCAGCTTGGCACAAGCGGCTAACTTGCCAACGGAACAAATCGCAGCCATGCAACAGCAACAGCTCGAACAGCTGTTAACGCAGGTCCAATTGCACTCCAACGGTTGTTTTATGATTGTTGCGCCCGATACACCGGATGAACCGGACCAGGATGATGAAGACCAGCCGGAACAAACACCTCGTCATTAATTGAATGAATAAGCGAGCGACCGTCGCATTGGTGTTGGGATTGTTGTGCGTTGATACGGTCAACGCGCAACAGTCGACTATGGAGCAATTGCAAGCGGCCGATAACATCCGCACATCGAATCGACCGCAGTTTTCAGATTTACTGTCACAACTTCAACCTGCCCGGCCTGAAATGAGCAATGCAGAGCAGGATTATCTGGATTTTCTGCTGGCCTTTCGAGACACCCTAGAAGGGCGACACGAAGAAGCCATTACCACCTTGCAACGACTGGTGGTTAGTCACGGCGCGCTGGAATTGCGCTTTCGCGCTGGCATCACCTTGGCTCAAACCCAAGTGTTGCGTCGGCAATACATCGAAGCATTTACCATCTTGGCGCAAAGTCTTACCTGGTTAGAGCAAGTCAACACCACCAGTTATCGGGTGGAAGGCTTGTTGGCCGCTGCCAATATTTACTCAGAAGCCGGTTTGTACGATCAAAGTTTGTCGTACTTAGACTTGCTTGAACAAATGACGCTGACGCCACGTAGCCAATGTATTGCCCAAATTTTGCGTCAACAAAATCAGCGTTTATCCGGCATGCAGCTCAATGCGCAGGTGGCACAAAATGTATTGTCGTTGTGTCAAAGCGCCAACCAACCGCTGTTTGCCGGATTTGCCAGTCTGCAAGTGCTGTACAGCACTCTGCAAGCAAAGGATCCACACAAAGCGCTGAGCCAGGCTGACTCCTTCCGAGCACTGATTGAGCAAGCGGCCTATCCGCGATTAAATGTCGAGTTTTATCAACTTAAAGCCACGGCAGAGATCGAAACCGGTCAACTCGATGCCGCAAAACAAACCTTAGGCTTGCTGCAGGAAAACACCAAGAATGCGCCACAAAGCAATCCTGCGGTAGCCGGTCTGAAGTTAGCTGCGGATCTGTATGCAGGACAAGGCGATTACAAAACAGCCTTTGAAATACAACAACAATACAGCCAAGCCGAACAAACCTTACGCGATGACAAGTCATTCAAACTATTGTCCTATCAACTGGCCAAAGTCGAAATGTTAAAAAAAGACCAGCAATTAAGTTTGATGCAAGAGCAGATCCGCACCTCCGAATTACAGCAGCAACTTGGTCAAGAGCAAGCCTGGCGCAATCGTATTTTGCTCATCGCCACCGCCTCTTTATTATTGGTGTTGGCGGCTTGGTTCTGGCGTTTACTCAGACGGCATCGTTTTTACAAACTTGCCGCGGAAAATGACAGCTTAACGGCCATTAGTAACCGTTTTCATTTTGAACAACTTTTTGGCAAGGCACTCAAACGCTGCAAACAACAGAATGAAGCGATTGGCTTGATTGTGTTTGATTTAGACCACTTCAAACAAATCAATGACACTTTTGGTCACGAAGCGGGCGATAAGTCGTTGCAAGCGGTAGTCAATATCTGCAACCACTTCATTCGCAGTGGTGACATTTTTGGCCGTATTGGTGGTGAAGAATTTGCACTGGTGCTGCCTGAATGTCAGCCGGATAAAGTGCTGATGATGGCGGAGATCTGTCGCGATGCCATTGAACAATTAGACTGCTCAGACATTGCCGCTGATTTAAAAATCACCGCAAGCTTTGGTGTCAGTCACCATTTAAATGCCGGCTATCAAATGGCCGATATGTTACGACAAGCCGACCAAGCACTGTATCTGGCGAAGTATCAAGGACGTAACCGAGTTGAAAGTTACGAGCGGATGAATCCGAACCAAAGCCATGTTAGCCACCCTAATCAGCCTTTGAACTAAGCCAACTGTAAGAAGCCATCCACCGCTTTGTTTTGCAAAAACTCATCGAGCTGCTGTTCGTTCAGCGGCCTGGCGAAATAATAGCCCTGCCCTAAATCACATTTATGTTGGCGTAACACCTGCAACTGAGCGCGGTTTTCGACCCCTTCAGCCACCACCTGCAGTTCAAGCTTTTGCACCATCGCAATGGTCGAGACAATAATTTGATAATCAGCGTCGTTTTCTAACATGCCAAATACAAAGGATTTATCGATTTTAATCACATCGACCGGCATTTGTTTTAAGTAACTTAAGGAGGAGTAACCTGTGCCGAAATCATCAATCGAAAAATAGAAGCCGAGTGCCTTAAGCTGGCGCATCATCACTAAGGTTTGATCGATGTTTTTAACCAAGGTACGTTCCGTAAGCTCTAACTCAAAATGATTGCCAGGCAAACTAAATTCATCCACTAAGCCCGCTAAAACAACAGGTAGATTTGGATCGAGGAACTGCCCTGCCGATAAATTAATTGACAATTTGATATGCCGATAGCCGCGGCGAACTAATTGTGCCACCAACTCAAAACAGCGACGGAACATCCAGTAGCCCACTTCAACCATTTGTGATGAATTCTCAAGCACTCCAATAAACTCATCAGGCGCTACCAAGCCACGTGTCGGATGATGCCAGCGTAATAAGGCTTCAAACCCCGAGAGTCGCCCTGTGGCGAGTTCAATCTGTGGTTGAAATACCAAATCGAATTGGTGAAGCTGTAAGGCTTCTTTGAGTTCACTTTCAAGTTTGATGCGATTGGCCAAGCGCAAAAACATGGTTTGATCATAACCGGTGAACAGGCCACGCCCACGCTCCTTGGCATCGTACATGGCAATATCAGCCTGACGGATCAGATCATCGGCCTGGGTATCTGCACTGGATGCGATAGACATACCAATACTGGCTGAGACATAAAACAATTGCTGATTAAGTTCGATGGGATGTTGGAACTCCGCCAGAATTTGCTCGGCGAGTTTAACCGCAACATCCAACGGGTGGACCTCTGAAATGACCACCACGAATTCATCACCACCAAAACGACACGCCAAATCGATAGGACGGATACTGCGGCGGATCCGAGCGGCCGCTTCCATCAACAATTGATCACCAGCAGCATGGCCTTGGGTGTCATTAATTTTTTTGAAATCGTCCAAATCTAAAAACAACACTGCAACTTGGCCAGGGCTGGTTTGCAATGCTTGCAACGCTTTTTTCAAGTTAAACTGCAGCATGTTTCGATTCGGCAGCCCAGTGAGTAAATCGTACATCGCGATGTTTTCTAACTCACGGGTATTTTGCTCAATGGTCGCATGCAATTGTTCCAATTCCACCGACAGCTGCTCGGCCGATTTGCTTAACACATCCAACTCGTCACTTAACAGCAAAGGCGCTGTTTTGGCTTTTTGCCGAAACTCGGCAAACTGCCGTTGTGCCAATAACGGTAGATGGCGCGCCATGGTCAACAAGCGATTACTTAAACGTAAGGTACTGAAATAAATCACCGCGGCAATAATTAAAAAACTGCTAAGCGCAAACAGCACCATTTGCTGCTGGTACTTTTGTTTGGTCCGCGCAAAGCCACTGACATCATCGACTAACGCCAAATAATAACCATGTCCGGAGTTCACCAACGGCAAAAAGCTAATCAGGTATTGCTCGGCATCCACGGTGATCGATAGCCCCTGCTCAATGGCTTGGCTCACCGTGGCGTCGGGTGAAATGGCGGCAAACACAGCCGCCATACTGTTGGCATTGGACAAGGACATTAAGCGTAAATCACGGGCCGCCCCTTGCAAATCACCATCAATTCGGACAATCGCCACTTCCGAACCGACGCCTTGTTTTAACGATGACAACATGTCCAGCAAGGTCGTGGTCATCGCGACAACGGCCACATCGCCGCGTTGATCTTGCACAGGTAACATCACCACTTTAACGCATTGATCTTGGCAGACAATTTCGCTGTAGGGCTGTAACTCAGTGATCACTTGCGACACACTTTGCCGGATACGCGCAGGAATAGCCGGAGAGGATGCGTGCAACAAATTGCTATTGCGGTCAAATAACCATAGGTTCTCAACATTTAAATGCAGGGAGATGGTATCGAAATGTTTCGCTAAAGCCCCTGCAAAACTTTGAAAATCCGGCTGATTGCGGATATCGGCCATATCACTAAACGACTCCAACCAGCTGCGTAACTGATTTTCTAGCAGTTGATTAAGATGCTCAAATTGCTGTTGTCTGAGTAACAGTTGTTTTTCTTGCTGGATCTTAAAGTCTTGCTCCATTTTTAACCAAGCAAAACTGGTTAAAGTCACCGACATCACCAGCAAGGCACTGATGGTCAGGATTAGAATTTTCCATGGCAAACTTAAAAATGGGCGCATCCATTAGAACCAATAAATTAATTGTACGGCCCACAAATCATGGTAACGCGATTTGTTGACGACTAAATCAGGCACCACATTCGGGCCTAGACGTCCAGTACCATCGGAATAGTGGTACTCCAGCTTTAATCGAAGCCGTTCGGCCAGTTCTTGACTGACGCCAATGGCCGAGTCATTTTGAAAACCAAAATAACTTGGGATCATGCCGCCAGATTGAATAGGTAACAAACTTCCACGGCGGTCGTCTTTGTTACCGGTGTAATAATCATGACTGAGATACAGCTTGGTGCTGGGCCCGACATCGATGCTTCCCAGTAAAAACAAGCCTTGAGCAAACACGGTTCGATCAAAGCCAGGTGCTAAAAAGCCATGTACCACCACGCGTTCTTGCATAAATTCACTGGAAAGTTCCCACCACTCCGCCGAATACCGCCAGTTCAGCATAAACCGTTGCACGGTGAAATCGCCATCAGCCCACAAATCAACCAGGGCTTTCCGATAGTTAAAATCGGAATCCAGTAGACTCATTCCCCACTGCGTTTGGCTGCCTTCAGGCCGAAAATAGACACTAAATTGATGAACAAAATCTTGTTCCGTCGCGCCTTGCACTGTGGTGGCCACCACTCGCTGTGACATCTCACGGGTCACAGGTGTAGAACCGTAACTCCAATTGACTTCGACTTCGCCTAACGAGGTGTTGTTCGTGGACTTCACTAACACCCCATCCGAGCCAAGCGCGATATCGCGAAATGCATCAAAGTAGACCGTTTGCGGTAACACAATCATCGGGCGAGTGACAGGCACGTCGCGCGTACTGGAGTACAACCAGTGCATGTTTTTAAACCGTCCGACATACAAATCGAGTTGCCAATCGAAGTTATTAACCGCCGTCCAGTTCACAAACATGTAATCGACACGCATACCGTCTTTGTAGCGATTTCCGCCATCGAGGTACATCAGTTGACCTGCAAAACGCCAATTATTGGTTAACTGATAACTGGTATTTAAACCAATTTCAGTCAGTTCTGCCGACACTTCTCCGGTATTATTGACAAAATTACTGCGCTCACTTTGCATCAGCCCTTGGGAGATAAAACCGTGCCATTGCCACTGCGCCGCAGCAAGCGACATTGGCAACAGCATCAGGGACAGCATCAAGCTATGGCTTAATTTCAATAATTCGCAGCGCACTGGGGGTTTCCTTTAATTCTGCATAGCCGATGGCACCGGGTGTGACTTGCACCAATTCAACCATCGTCGCTAGATCAGTCACTTCAATCGGGGGCGTTCCTGTCCCCGAGTACGTCAACTTTTGCCACACGCGTTCCAATTGATAGGGAAAAAGTTGTAATTTTTGTTGCACAAATGCCAGATGAATAGGTGCCTTATTTGGCAACACATAGACTCTTATCGGCACATTGTTCGGCCACATGACTTGTCGCATCATAAAAATACTGCGCAGTTGTGCCGAGGTGAGTTGTTCGACCGGAACGGCGGCGTGCGCTATCACGACCGGCTGCGCATGAAGCGGTTGCGCCAGTAACATCGGGATTAGCATGCATGCACAGAGTGCTGTGAGCCAGCGTTTTGCCACGGAATCCTTCTGCCCAAAGTCCCTGATATACGGGAGGTTTTCTGCATCTTAAGAAAAAGTTGCAGTACTAATTTTGGCAGTATAGTCAAACATGCTAAAAGTCGACAATCTGAATCTTGGTTTCAGCGACGACTTTTACCAAAATTAGGACAGAGAGAGCCTCACTCTCTCTGTTTCATACTATTAACGCTTTTCCTGCACACTGTACACAGTGACAGAACCTGACACTTCATTGGCACTGATCAAAAGCGGTTGTGCCACTGGGCTGCTTGCCGCAGGCACAAACACCAAGGACTCTGGCCCTAAATCGCCTGCTTGTTGAACATCGCCAGTTACTGTGGCAGGGACTGTGTCATCGTTAATGTTATACACGGCATCAAGATTGCGATTGATGCTGTAATCAACAAAGGTCGGTTGAAACGGATTCGAAATATCATAGATATAGATACTACTCATCCGCTCAGCACCGATAAACGCATACGTCCGACTGCCAATAAATCCAAGCGCCAAGGCTTCTGGTTCAGGCCCTTTATCATCCGAGCGATTGTCTCCCTCTACCAAGAGGTGGTTGGAGTTGAAACGACTGCCGTGGACGCTGGCGCCAATACGTTCAAAATCATTACCAGAATCAAAGACTTGAGTGCCGTTTTGATCCCAAATACTAAAGGAACGTGCACCATAGGCATACAAGGATGCAAATTGGCCGTTATTGTCAGTTCCAAGGGCGGTGGTGATGTTTAAGCGCCCCAACCCATCCTTGTTGTACATCGCGGCTTGTGCCGCTTGTAAATCGGTGGTGCGGGTCAGCGACGCGACACGTTTTTGTTCGGAATAGCCTGGCCAATCACGCGCATCGCCTTCATTGGCGCTTACCACAAAATTTGCACCTTGCCACTGAAAACTGGCAATGGTGTCAGGCTGATATAAACCGCGCAATCCAGGGACTGTTTGCAGCAACACGCCGTCTTTGTTACTGACATCCAAGCTATTGCGGGCAAGGTTGTGGTCTTTACTGCCCAAGCCCTGCACCGCATCAATGGTTAACTTGGTTAAATCAATGCGCACTAAAGCATTGTTTTCCTGCACACTGACCCATGCTGTTTTGTCATCACGGCTCACCGTGATGTATTCCGGCTCCAGATCTTGGCTCACCCGGGTCCCAGCAGGCGCTGCAAACTTAACGCCTTTTGCAGCAAGAGTGGCTTGTTGTGAATCAAAAGCGTTGAAATTCAGTGTCGTGGCTTTGAGTTCTGGCAAATCATTTTTCACCGCGATGATGCTAATAGAACCTTCCGGATCCACTTTGTAATCTGGCGCGGGTTCACCTTCATTGGCGACCAACACTAAACTCCCGACATTGTTAAAGGTCACCATATCGGGCTGTGCACCGACTTGCACCGCATGTTTAAACACCGGGCTGCCTTGACCAAGCTGATAAAACAGCACAGCACCGGCATCTGTTTTCAGTTTTGCTTCCACTGCAACCGCCAGCCAATTGCCTTTGATGCTGATGGAATTGGCAAAGCCTAAAGCGATGGTTTGTTGACTGCCGTCGGCCTGCTGCACACTGACTTGGGTTGGGATAGTTAGTGGCGTACTGGTTAAATTGTTTGCGGTGAAAGGGTCATTTAATGCTTGGTTTTTTACCGTGCTTAAATCCAAGATCTCAATTTTGTTGGCTGCGCCATTGACGACATACACCTGCTTTCTAGAGGCATCGTACTGGGCAATTTCGGCAGCACCGGCTCCATAGGTGCCAGTGACAAAACGTGCAATCGGCGTTAATTGCATACCAATTGGCGCATTTGCTCCGGCGGAACCCGTGGCGCCTGTCGCACCCGTTGCGCCAGTGGCACCTGTTGCTCCTGTTGCGCCTGGAACGCCATCTTTACCATCAAATTTACAGCCGCTTAGCCCTAGGGTTAGCAACATTGCTGCCACGGCAGTTTGTTTCCACATACCACATCTCCTCGATTTAAAGTGCAGATGAGGCTACAAACTAAGGATGACAAAGGCATGACAGAGAATGACGGTGTTAACGATGGCTAAAGGCTTGGAAAATCTGGCACATGTCCTTGTAAATCCGAGTAAAAAGGCAACACTAAAAGAAGCTATGCCTACAAAAGAATGGAGATCCACAGTGAACGCTGCCGAATATGCTCGTCAGGTCAGTGAGGTATTTGTACTACCAGAAACCTGTTTAAAAATTAAAGAAATCATCGATAGTCATGTCAGTGACATTGATGAAATTGCCGAGTTAATCCAATTTGACCCGGTGTTGTCGTCTCGGTTGTTAAAACTGGCAAACAGTGCTTTGTACAGTTTTCCGCAGCAGGTTGATTCGGTTGAAAAAGCCGTGTTATTGCTGGGCGAAAATCAAGTGTATAACTTGGTGGTCGCTTATGGCGCAGCCGAAGCCTTTGGCAGTATTGACTCTGGTCTTATTGATTTGGAAGTATTCTGGGAGCAAAGCATTTATTGCGCGTTAATCGCCAAGTTTTTGGGAACCGCTCTCGATGTGCGTCCGCAAGAACCGCTGTATTTAGCGGGCTTGTTACACAACTTAGGTGAATTGGTGGTGCTAAGTGTAGAGCCGGACAAATTAATAGCGGCCAATCAACTGCACAAAGGGGAAACGCCGTGGCAACGACAACGGCACGTGCTTGGTTTTACCTACACCCAATGCACTGTGGAATTGATGCGGTGTTGGCAACTGCCTGATAGCCTGTCTCGGCCGTTACGATTTATCAGCAATGACGATGCCAGCAAAGGGACTGTAACACAGCGCATTTTGCACGTTGCGGCAGCCCTAGCCTGCGCGGTCACAAAGCCAAATCAATTCCAACTGGACGAATTAATCAATCAAGATGTCCGGCATGCACTGAACATCACGGACGACCAATTAACAGAAGCCAAAGAATTTGCGTTCGTCGCTGGGGTGGCCATCATGGCGGTGTTTAACGAAGCGGCCGTTACCACCTTATAAAAAACAAACAGCACGCCAAAGGCGTGCTGTTTTTTTTCGAACAACTGGCTTAGTCCACCAAGGTCATTTCTTGCAACAAATTGTCCGCATGATCGACATCTTGCATCATCCATAACACATAACGAATATCGACATGAATAGCGCGAGTGATGGCTGGGTTAAAATACCAATCCTTGGTGATGGATTCGTAGGTCGAGTCAAAATTTAACCCGACTAACTCGCCTTTGGCATTCATCACGGCAGACCCCGAGTTGCCGCCCGTGGTATCGGCACTGGAGAGGAAATTAACAGGCACCGAGTTAAACTGTTTCACCGTGTCTAACGCACAGCCACCGCAGCCTTTGTCACTGGATAAATCCTGGTAAAAATACCCATCGTACTGTTTCGCCTGATAGGCATCGACCAAACGTTTAGGTACTTGAAATGGCGCTTGAGTTTGTTCTTTGGCTAACAAACCGCGCACTGAGGTAAACGGCGTTTTGTAGACACCGTCTGCAGCGGGGTAACCATCTACTGAGCCGTAGGTGACACGCAACGTCGAATTCGCATCCGGGTACACCGGTAACCCTTTGCTGTTATTAAAGGCAATAATCGCTTGCATATAGGCAGGACGGACTTTCAGCAACTGGCCTTGGATGGACTTTTGTTGTTGCTCCAGCGCAATGTTTTTGTCAAACAAGGCCACGGCGACTTGGATAAACGGATCGTCACTGTTAGCAAAATCTGCTGGTTTTTTGTCAAGCCATGCTAAACGCCCCTCGGTATTAAGCAGGGTTGATTTGTCATACCAAGCGCTTAACAACGCCGCAATGTCCGCTTTGGTCATGCCGGCTTTTAAACCGAGGGCTTGGTCCAACTCTGCAACACGAACTGTCGCAGGCTGTGCTAAATATTCGGCCAATTGCTCCGACCACAGCGTTAAATCCACCTCTTTCGCAAACGCGGTATCCAAGCGTTTAAGTTTGCCTTGCAGCATTTTTAAATCACGTTGTTGAAAGCCAATTTCACGCTCTGCATCCGGCTTTTGTTGCTCGTTGGCAAACCGATACAAATCGATGGCTGCTTTGAGTAAATCACTGCGCTTAGCGTTTTCGAAGTACCAAGTCTGCTGGGTGTATGCTTGCTCGGCAGCAACTACTTTGGCTAAGTCCGCCAGCACTTTTTTGTATTGTGCTTTGTCTTTACCCTGAGCAATCCACGCCGCCAATTCTTTTTGTTGAGCGGCTTTGATGCTGTGAATATCCGTCACTTTAAAGCCGTCCAACAGGCCTTGCAGTTTTTTCATCCGATTGTTGTAGCCTTTGACCACAGAGGCATATTTCACCTTATAGTCAGGATTTTTCGCCCCTAACTGGTCAATGGTGTTAATCATTTGACTAAAAGTTTTGACACTGGCTGGGTACTGCCAATTCGCGGCAAAAGCGATTTCCTCGGCTAAGCGATAACGGCTGGTTTGCCCAGGATAGCCTGCCAGCAGCACAGGGTCGCCAGCTTTGACGCCTAACCGATTTACCTTCAAGAAGCTTTTTGGTTTATACGGCACGTTGTCCGTCGAGTAGGCGGCCGGTTTACCATCTTTGCCGACATAACCACGCAAGAAGGTGTAATCGCCCGTATGACGCGGGTATTCGTAGTTATCGATATCGCCGCCGAAATTGCCCACCGACTCAGGCGGCGCGTACACCAAGCGCACGTCTTGGATCATCAGCTGTTTAATTAAGAAAAATTGCATGCCGTGATGAAATGGCACCACGTTACAGCGGTAATTCGCATCGGCTTCACACTGTTGAATTAACGCTTTGCGATTAGCCTCCACCGCATTAAAACGTTGTAAATCCGTCAAATTTTTGGCAAGTTTGCCAGTAACATCTGCAGTCACATCTTGCACCAACTCAGTGACATAAAGGCGCTCGTTGGCACCTGCAGGTAATTCCTCAGTCAGATTTTTAGCTAAAAAACCTTGCTCAATCAGATTTTTTTCAGCCGTCGAATTTTGTTGAATTGCACCATAGCCACAGTGGTGGTTGGTGATGACTAAGCCATTAGGCGAGACAAAGGAGGCAGAGCAGTAGCCCAAACTAACAATAGCATTCATCGGATAGGCGTTTAAATCAGCCAGTTGCGCCCCTGATATTTGGATGCCTTTGGCGGTTAACTGGGTTTGTAATTGTGCCATTTGGTAGGGTTGCCACTGCCCTTCATCGGCAATGCTCGGAACTGCAAACATGGTACAAGCCGCTGATAAAGCAGCCGCTAGAGGGGCGACACGCAACGTTTTCATAAAGACCTTATTGGTATGGGTATGCGAGGTAAACCATCAGAGTAAACAAGCACTGACAACAACTCAAGTCATGGCGCGGCGAGTCACCAAGGACTCGCTGCCAGTGGAGGGACTAAAATGTTAGCGAGGCGCGCAAGGTAAACAGGTAACTAGTATCAAGCTCCTCGCCGGCATGGTTAATGTATTGCACCACAGGTTGGATAAAAAACTGCTCGGAGACCGGCCATTGCCAATAGGTTTCAACTAACCATTCATCCCCATCATGGCGCTGCGCCGCTTGACTGACCATCAGCCCCCATTGTTGACCCTGCCAAGGTAAGTCCGTGACCACGCCAGCCATCCGATGTTCTTGCAGCATATCCACCGCATCATCCAGCCGAGACAACACAAAAAACAAGGTGGTGGATTCGCTGATGCGCCGTTGGTAGTTGATATACCAGCCATCAATCGCGGTGGAATGAGGTTCCTCAGTCAACAGTTCCCAATGGCCATTGTGTGTCCAGTAGCCATAGGATACTTGCGATTTTTCAGTGACATACCGCCCTTCTGCCACCACGAATTGTTCGGCAAAGTTAAGATGGTCACGGCCAGCAAACACGCCGCCCATCCATTGAAAGCCTTGCTTGGGTTCATAAAACACACTACAAGACATAGCGGGATCGTAATACGTTGGCAGTGCAATGGCGGTGGGCGTAATGCCAAGGGGTGGCGAAATAAAGCTGCCTGCGACCGGCACGAAGGCGAATTCTAAATTGGCATCCACTTGGCCGCATTTCAGGCGAGTATCCGTCGCCACTTGCCATTGCAGGTACAGCTCGTAAATTTTGTTGAAGCGATCCGCGGCATCGATATTCGAGATCCCTTGGATATTTTCGGTGATTTCTTCGCCATTTTGGCCACGAAACGCTTTTAAATTGCCAAAGACCAGCCATTGGTCAGAGGCTTGATATTGCCCTTCAAGGGTGGTTAGCGCCCTCACCGCGGAGTCACGCTCAAGCGTATCGCCGCTGGCTTTTGTCATATCCAGCAACACATTGAGTTGAGATGAAAATGGTGACTGTGCATCTTGCGCATACGCATGTTGGCCACAGGCCAACACAAGGGTTAGAAAAATCGGCTTCATGCCAGCTCCTAAAAAGCCCTATGGTATGCAAAGCTATAGGTAAGGCCTTGAGCTCTGTCAAATTTTCCAAAGGCTGACGTGCAAATAGTGCTTGTGACATAAAGGTAAAAATGCGCATGATAGCCATCAAGAACGTGCGGATAGATGAGTCACGAAGGCGAGCTATCGAGCGAAGCTCACGATGTTAACTGATTGAAAGGACTACCTATGACCACCGACACCACTGCGCCTTTAGGCCGCTGGGCTCGACTGAAATCGCGCTGGCCGCTACTGAATAATGCGCAAAAGTTTTACACCGCCTCTTGCCTGCTAGCCTTGCTGAATGTCGTCAGCGCATTTCAACTGGAATTTTTGCTGACCTTGTTGGGCTTTTGTGTGGTCACGGCGCTGATCATCGATATCTGGAATGTGTTTGAACATCTATGGCATAAACTCGCCGGAAAGACCTTTTTGATTGCCATCTACCTAGGCCTTGCCAATTATTGTTATGCCCTTTCGCAAAGTCAGGTCAATAGTTTGGTGGGGATCCGTCCCGATTTGGTGCCGCATAGCGTGCATCTGAATTTATTTTTAATGGCCCCGCTGTGGAGTTTTGGCTTAGCCTTTATCGTGTTGGTGTTTTACACCAGCTATCACACCATCAAAGGTTTTTTAATGCTGCTGCTGCGCCCCATTGGTGTGCGCAGCCATCATTTATCCGATGAAGTCCATCCAGTGCTGTTTTTAATGATCCGAATTTTTATGTTGCCGGTGGTGATTGTCTATCTTGGGATTGCGATGTCTGGTTATATTGTCGGCGGCGATTTAACTGATACAGATGTGAACCTGATTGATGGCCAACAAGGCGCGCCGCTTCGGATTGAGACTAAACTCGCCCCGACTGAGCAGTCCGTAGCAACACCAGACAAGACCGCCCATGCGGAACGTAAAAGTGTGACCTTGTTTGGTCAACCTACCAGCCAAGACCCATTAAGTTATCTAGCCACCCCCAATTTGCCATGGATTGACCACATCGTGGCTGGTTTTTTGTATCACGTCGAAAGTATGGGGCGCAGTCAATGCCAACAACAAGGGGATGAACATGTGGTGTACATCAACGATTATGAAATTTTAGTGATCACCCCAAATAACGCTGAAAAATCAGGGTATCAGTTCACGATCCGGGCCTGTAACTCAAAATTTGTGCCCAAAGTGCAAGTGATTAGCCCATAGACCTATGTCGCAAAGTCGGCCTGTTAGTTCAAGTTCCAGAGCAGGCACAACAAAGGCACCATGCTCAATACGATTGGTCCAATAAAGTAAAAATCCACCTCCATAGGAGGTGGCTTTGCTTTAGGCCCCCTAGAAGGGGGCTTACTTAAGACTCTATTCCCAGCAGCAGCTGTCGTTGCTCTTCTTCTCTGGCGACTTTGTCTTGATGTC
>JACCDH011580009.1_pt1 | contig 34190 bp, 32 predicted proteins | sample 7442481 | NCBI WGS metagenome assembly JACCDH01 (sample SAMN15323433, study PRJNA562643) | freshwater metagenome | isolation source: river surface water | place: USA:Blue River Watershed | collected 2017-08-15
CATCATGATTTATCAGGTGCTATGGAAGCAGGTATTCGTTCATTTAAAGAGCGATTGACTTCAAACCATGACCAACTTCTCTATAGTTTAAGCGATAACTTTTTGTATTGTTTAGAAGCTGTCAAGGATATGAATACGGATTATTTTTTGTACCAAGTAGAAAAGATTAAGAAAAAGAGTGGAAAGGTTGAAAAGATGAAAGTGAGTCGTCTTATAGGAAAGGCTCAAATGAAAGTGATATTAAAAGAATCTGATGATAAGATGAGAACTTATATCTTTACTCATTTAACTGAGATCTTCCAATTATTAACAACCAAGAATGATAATGAAGAATTGGTCTTCTATCCTCAATTTGTTGAATTTGTGAAAGAGAATTTGAATGATTCAAAGAACTATAGTAAGATGTTAGTCTCTATTGATAATGCGGAGGCTATTCTTGATGATACTATTCAACCTATCTCATGGGATGAAGCGAATGTAGTTGAATCATCGGATTCAGAAGATGAAAAGGATAAGAAGAAGAAAGATAAGAAGAAAGGGGGAGGTAAAGGTATGGAAGAACAGTTCATGAAGGGACTTGAAAATACCAAAATAGCTCAACTAGCTAAGAATATTAGTGAAAAGATTAATCCTGAAGAATTCCCTATCTTTAATGATCCATCCAAGATACTTTCATCATTAACCAATCCAGGAAGTGGTGAAGGAGGATTAGGAAATTTATTAAAATTCGTAGTAGATGAAGTACATACAGCATTAAATCAAGAGGGTATGGATCAAAATGATTTAATTAACGAGGCATCAGGATTAATGGGTAATCTTCAAGGTATGGGAGGAATGGGAGGATTTAATCCGATGGATATGTTAAAGAGTATGACAGGAGGAGGCGATGGTGATATGCCGGATATGTCACAACTTGCTGGTATCTTTGAAGGTTTAAATAAGAATTTAGGAGAGCAGATGCAAAATATAGTAGAAGAGAAAGGAAAACAAGAAGGTTCAACAAAAGCTAAAAAGAATCAAAAGAAGAAGTAAAAGAAAAAGTAGATGAATATTTTTTTTGAAGTTTGATATAAAAAGATAGAGTAGGTAAAAAAATATATCTTTTTATATTTTAGATAGTAATAAATAATGGAGAATAGTACATATTTAAAAGGTAATCTTCAAGTAAATACAACTAAATCGATACCATTAGAGAGTGATCCCTTCTGGTTAGATGATTTTTCAATTTTATATCAAAAAAATAAAATATCTCTATTCTTTCCAAATGCGGATATGACACTTGTCGAAAAATTAAATGCCATGGTTCGTCTTTCTATTATCTTATCTATTGTTTTATATTTTTCAACTCGTAATTATCTTTATTTTTTCATTATGATTATGGTAATGGCATTTACAGTATATATATTTAAAACACAACGAGAAAATATGGAATTATATTTTAATTCAAAGGATTCATCAGTGGTGAATAGTGTAAATGAGAAGATATTAAGTGAAGGAAATAAAGAAGTAGAACCAACAGTAAATAATCCATTTATGAATATAAATTTAATCACAGATAATAAGACTTTAGAACAAGCACCCAAGATATGGAATGACCCAGAGATGAAAGAAAAAGTAGAAGATAAATTCGGATATAATTTATATCGTGATGTAGGTGATGTGTATAATAAAGATAATGGACAACTTCATTATTATCAAATGCCTTCAACCACAATACCAAATAAACAGACCGAATTTGCAAAGTGGTGTTATAGTACTGGATATACTTGCAAGGAGAATACTATTGCTTGTGCACCTCAAATACCTATACCCGAATATCCTTCACTCTCTACTCAAAATCCCTACGATGCTACTGTTCGAAAACTTTAATAATCTTCTCTTTTTTTCGATTCAATATCTTTTTTTAAAAGAAGTTTTAAAAAAATAATATCTCATTTATCATTAAGTAAAAAATGAATTCCTCTACTCAAGGATTTTTAAATATAAATAACCATTCATCATCATTTTATGACAATTGTGCATATGACTTTAAAAATTTTACCAATGATAAAGTCTTCCAACACTCTTTTGACCCTTATTTAAGAGGAAAAACACCAAACGGTTCTCGTGAACAATATATCCAAAATACTCAAGTGAAAGGTACTCTTGAATCAAAAAATGCTGATACAAATGGTCAACATGTAAATATGAATACGATTCTTCGTAATGGTATCATGACACATGATGGTAAAAGACATCAATTAGATACTCGTCTCTTCCCTGGTTCACCTTATATGGCACAAGGACAATCTACTCTTAAAAATCCTGATTTATCATCTCGTCTTTTATATGGTCAAACTACTCGTTCAAACAAATCACAAGGTTCTATGAGTGATATTAGTATTGATAATTTTATACCTTTAATTCCTTGTATACAAAAAAATGTTCAAAATACTGACCATATTATACCAGAATATTGGGTGAGAGGTGGTATGTCAACACGTTCAATTATTCGTAATGTCGATTATCTTAAATCTTGTGGAAAAAAATAAAATAAATAATACATTTTTTTAAATATATTTTCATTTTACTAAAATGAAAATGATGTGTTAAGAATGAATTTAAAAAAAAAGAGAAGAGAATAAGATAAACATGAGTATGGATTTTGATAATTTAAAAGAATTGATTGAGAATCTTCAGGTGGAGGAAGAGATTGGAGGTTTTCATGAAGAATCATTTTTAGAACTTTATGATGAATTTGATGTTGAAAAATCGATTGTTCAAGAGGAGATGAAAGAAGAGGTCAGTTCAGCTTCAAAAGAGGAAGAGAAGAATGATGAACCCGATGAAGAAGTACAAGAAGTACATGAAGTACAAGATGTACAACAAGAGGGATGGAGAAGTAGAATTGAAGTGTATCAACCAGAAGAAGAAGAGGAAGAGAGGTATGAGGCTCCTCCTCCACCTTTATCACCACCATTAATGATGAGTATGGAGAAAAAAGAATATCCATTAGAGAGAGATGGATATTTATTTTTGAAGAATGTTTTTCATCCAGAGATAATAGATAGATTAAATTATGAGATACAGGGATTTATGAATGAAGAGGGTATTTATTCTCATTTACAAAAGAGACAAGATGTGTCACAATCTCGATATTTTGTAAATAATACATATGGAGCACTTAAAAATTTTTATCAACTTCAACATTATTATGTACCAGTAATTGATAATAGGGGGACATATAATAGAATCACTGATGTAGGAGTGATAGATTTTTATAATGTGGACCGTCTCTTTCCTCAGATTCGTACATTTTTTGAATTAGATGTGATATTAATGATCTTGTTAAAGACAACGGGTCTTGAATGGAAATTAAATCGAATTAATTTACAATATTATATTAATGTGATTAACCCAAATGCTTTTCATTATGATAATGGAAATGAAAGACATATTAAAGTAACAATCTATTTAAATGATATAATAGATGAATATTCAGGACCTATAGCATATATGGAGGGTAGTCATTTAAATAAGAGGGGTATGAAGGCATCACATACAAAAGTATTTACGGGAAGAAAGGGTGATGTACTTATCTCTTATCAGAACGGATATCATAGGAGATTACCACAAAGAATACAATCTACAAATGGATTTTTAACTTTTCATTTTACAACAAAATCAGAAAGACAAAAATATTTTCCACCAGAGTTAAGACTTTAAAATTTTAATTCAGCAAGTATGAGGAAGAAGGTGATTGGTGTAAATTCTCGTTTATGATAAAAATTCATCACATCATAATATTCATTATATTCATTTTTAACTTGTTCCATGAAATTTTCCATCATTTTATTGGGTAAATATTTTTTTTCAAATCGAAGAATTTGAGATTCTTCATTTAATATTTTTTGGAATTCTTCTTCATGATCTTTAAGAAGATAATTGATATAATCGATGGGTTCATCACGTACTTCTCCATCTAAACAGATGCGTTTAGTGCGATTAATTTTATGGAAATATTCTTCATCATCAAAAGTTAACATTAATTTTTTGAAGGGAGTAGTCTCTTTTTTAGAAAAATAAATACGATTCCCTTCAAGCATCATACGACGAAAGTTTTGGAAGATAATTTGACGGTGTTGTTCTTCTTCTAATTCATTATTCTTTTCTTTATTCTCATCAATTGTTTTTTTAACATTTTGTAAAAAACCTAAAAATTCAGTTCTTTTTTTTTGATAGGATTCTTTAAGAATTTGAAGAATCTCTTGATTATTGGATGGATTCATAATCTGTTCAATATTTTGATGATTCATTTTTTTATGTTTACGTGGATGATGTTTTTGATGTTGATTCATCTTTCTCTTTTTAAATCAAAAGAGATATTATCTTTCAATATTGGACGAAGTCCAATAACGGGTCTTCGACCCGTGGCTTTCCTCCTTCGTCGGAAAGGCTCCCTTCGGTCGCAATGTTTAATAATTCTTTAAGTTCAATTTTTTAAAGAATGAAATATATATAAAGAAATTAATGACTGCGACCGAAGGGAGTCTTTCCGACGAAGGAGGAAAGCCACGGGTCGAAGACCCGTTTGTCTCGAAGAGACAATTTAAAGGAAAGCCACTGGGCTGTAAGCCCGTTTCAGGCGTAGCCTGAATCTAATTCCATCTGCTAAAATTGCATGATGTTTTATCAAATGCATTAGCTGAAGGCATAGAAGTAGGAGGGAAGTATTGCATTTGGCATGATGCTTGATGTTTTAAATTCATTTTAGGAGCTTGATGAGGATTAAACTTAGTGGAAGGGCATTGTGATTGAAGACGGGTTTGACCACGGAGTTCAGATTCAAGATCAACTAAATTTCCTGAATATAAAGAAACACCATTTCCACCTACAGTACCAAACTCAATACGACACTTGGCAGTATTCTCATATTTACCAGTATAAAGATTATAATTTAAAGGTGATGTACTTTGTTGTAATTTTTTTTCATAAGCACATTTGTCATAACATAAACGATTTGAACTCATTATCTTTCTTATAATTATTAATAAGAAATAAAATTAAGAAAAATCTTTTTTAAATCATCAAAAAATATTCTTAAGTTTTTTCTCAATTCAGAGAAGAAAAATAAATAGAGAATGAAAAATTATTTTCTGTATTAAAAGTATAAGAGTATATAAAATGAGTTTTAACCGTCTTAAATACGATAAGTGTGAAACAAAAGAATATAATAAAACCACTTTAGGACCCGGTAATTATTATATTGGAACTCCTATTAATTGTAATAATTGTTTAAATGATAATCCTTGGATTCAAAATCAAAAGACAGGTGTATCTATGAATTCACATGTTGATTGGAGATTTTATTCAGGTCCTATTGATGTTGAATCTGATTTACTTAATTTAAATCGTCCTTCAACAAATTGTCCTTCTGATAAATATACTCCTTTATGCAATCCTGGTGATTGTACTACAGGTGAACCTTGTGGTGCTGGTGTGATTCAACACTGCAAAAGTGACTCAAACCCCTTAAGAAATTCTTGGAATCGTGTTGGTGATAATAATTTAGTCAACTTCCCTCGTTGCCACTTCCCCGTTGATGATACCCGTTTAAATAATCCTGCATCCAACCTCCGTGGTACCGGATGGAATCGTTTTGAACCTCTCTTCTGGAATCCCCAAGATAATATATTCTTCCCCGGTAGTCAAAACGTTTTAACTCGTACCGTTGTTAAAGATAATCATCGTCCCCATATATCTCAACCACAAGTTAACTCAATGGACCCCAACTTAAAAGCCCCTAAACCTCAACCTACCCAAGCTGTACCCGCTAACTTTACAACTGCCCTCTACCAATATGACGTCTGTGGTTAATCTACTTTCTATTCTTTCAATCACTCTTATAAAAATTTATATTTTTATAAAATTCTTCACAAAAAAAGAAAAAAACATATTTTTTTCTTTAAGTTCAATTTATTTAAAAAATGATAAAATATAAAGAAAAAAGTAAAAAAGAATAATTTATGAAAATGAGTATAAATTGAATATAAAGAGAATTGACAAAGAATAGATAGAGAAGAATAAAATGGCCAAATCAGGTGAATATTTTGAGAATTATATTTTGAGTGAGGAGATTCCTTATGTGAATAGTTTTGACGATGAACGTTTAGGTTTAAAAAAAGAGATATTAAATGGTATATATGGTAGTGGTTATGATAGACCATCACCGATACAAAGAATTGGTATAAAACCAATAGTGGAGGGTAGAGATTTAGTTTTACAATCTCATTCGGGTACAGGAAAGACGGCGACGTTTTTAACGGGAACGATCCAGAGATTAGATTTTGAAGATAAGAGAACACAAGCTGTGATTCTTTCAAACACAAAAGAATTGACTGACCAAATCCGTGATAATTTTGTGGATTTAAGTAAATACACGGGTTTAACTTTCCGTGTATGTGTAGGAGGAGATGGTGGAAACAGGTATCAGGATGGTGCTTTTACGGAACAGGTAATTATAGGAACACCTGGACGAGTTTGTGATATGATGATGAAGGGGTTAATTCATGCTCCTGATGTGAAGATTTTGGTGATTGATGAAGCGGATGAAGTTTTGTCAAGTGGTTTTCGTAAACAGGTGAGGGGTATTATTAGTTGTTTATCACAACAGTGTCAGATAGTTTTATCATCTGCTACTATCCCTCAAGAGATGACTGCTTTAGTTGATAATATTTTGAGAAAGGACCATGTAAAAATATTAGTAAAAGATGAGGAGTTAACATTAGATGAGATATCACAATATTATGTACCTTTAGATGATTATTCAAAAACAGATATTCTTTTCCAAATATATCAACATATGTCAATAGGACAATGTATTATCTATTGTAATAAGAAATATCGTGCGGATGAGTTGAAGGCACATTTTGATGAGGCTAAGTATTCAGCGGGTATTTTACATGGTGATATGATGCAGAGTGAAAGAAAGAATGTGATGAATGAATTTAGAAAGGGATTTTTACGAGTATTAATCACAACAGATGTGATGGCTCGTGGTATTGATGTTCAACAAGTATCATTAGTGATTAACTATGATATGCCTAAATATACACAAACATACATTCATCGTATTGGTCGTAGTGGACGTTTTGGTAGAACAGGAGTAGCGATTAACTTTGTGACAAAGAAGGAGAAGAACATGATTCATTTTATTGAAAAGACATTCAATACTGTGATTCGTCCTTTACCTCAAGATCTACGTAATATTATTTAATTTTTTTTTATTTTTTTGGATTTTTATATAAATGAAATAATTTATATAGGGAAAAGATAGAAAGATAGATGGAGTGGATAGAGGTATTTGTGATATTTTTTATTGTTTTAATTATTATCTATTTATTTATGAATAGTTTATTAGGTTGTTCAAGTTGTAGTAAGATAGAAGGATTTGAAAATGAAGATAAACAGATACAATTTTTGACGAAAGATGAGATTTATCAGATGTTAGATAAAGATGAAGATGGATATTTTCAATCCTTCTCTCCTATTGATTATATGGCAAGAGGTGTTCAAGATAAAGAATCTTATTTAAAAAAGATTAAAGAAGGATTGTATGATTTGGATGATGAGGATAAACAGAAGATTCGTAAAACTTTCCATCAAATTTTTAATAGACTTCCTAAAATAAAATTATCTTATTTTGATGGTGAAAAAGCATCACGTTTACCTATTAAAATAGGAGTAATAAAAGATAGAAAATATGAAGGAGGTTTACCACATACACGTGGAAAAAATATAATTATGATGGGAAATCAGACAATAAGAAAATATGAAGATGGATTTAAGAAGACAATGGTTCATGAATTAGTACATCTTTATCAGAAGAGATATCCAGAGGAGAATGAAGAATATCAGAGAGAAAAAGGATATTATCGTTGGAGAAGGAAAGATGTAAATGATAGAATTCGTGCAAATCCTGATACAGATGAATTTATTTATAAAAATAAAAAAGGTGAAGTAATGAAGACGGTATATAAAGAGAATCCAAAGAGTATGGAAGATGTAGTGACTTATCCTAAAGATACACAATCTTATGAACATCCAAATGAAGCGATGGCTATCGAAATTGAAGAGAATATATTTTAGATTCTTTGTAACTTAAAAAAATATAAAAGAAGAATAGGATAGAGAAGAATGATATCATGGACAACTGTAAGTACTATTTTAGAAATGGGGATATATACCCTCGGTTTTCACTATGTCTTTAAAAATATCATACCGATTGAAAAAGATTTTATGGGAAAAATAAGTGTGAATATGATGCGATCTGCTATGTGTGGATATTTTACTTTACAAGGTTTACAGATGATTCATGATGTATGGGAAGATCCATGTGTTCAAGATGAAGGTAAATTAATCGTTTATCAGAATTTACATGACCAATTTATGAGTTATTTTGTCTTTGATACTGTCATCTTATTATATCAAAAATATTTGGGTGTAGAAAAGAAAGTACGATATGATCTTCTTTTACATCATGTACTAGCTATCACATCTTTAATGTTAGCAGATATTTATAAGATGTATGGTATATCCGTTATGATCACATTAAGTGAGGGTATGAGTATTGTATCAGGTTTAAAATTATATTTTATGGAGAGAGGTTATAAAGGATGGATGAAAGCAACCATTTATTATCGATTATTTTATATTGTATTTGTGAGAATGTTATATTTATGGCCATCAGTGATTTTGTATTATCATCGAGTGACAAATGAATGTGAAAAATATCAAGTAGATAGAAATATTTATTTATTGGTAACATTGATAGCTTGTATTTATCATGCGGAGATCTCATGGATTCATAGTGGAAGAAAGGAGATTAAACGTATTTAATTAATATTTTTTTAAGGTGTATTTTTATATAAATGAATTTATATATAAAAAAAATGAATAGTAACCACTTAGACGATTCAAAAAGATGCCAGGAAAAAAGCTAGATAATGAATTATTAAATAAAATGGTTAAAGAATATAATGTTCAATTATTGGAAGATTATGAAAAAGTTAAGATATCCGGTCAATCGATGATTTATTTTATGTGTACAAGTGAAGGATGTGTTGAGAATGTGGAGAGATATTTTAAAAATATAATAAAGTATGAAGGTAAATTCATGTGTAAATACTGTATTGCTAAGAAAAAAGTGGATAATATAGATAAAACAAAAGAAAAGTTAAAATATGATTTTCAACTGTTAGAAACACTTTGTAAGGAGAATGAAGTAAGTTTAGTAGAAGATTATAGTAAACAAAAGATATCAGGAAAAAGTGAAATAAAATTAAATTGTAAAAAGTGTTTGAATCCTTTTGAAAAGAATTTTACAAAATTAATACAAAATAAAATATTTTTATGTAAAAAATGTAATTATAAAAAAAATTTTACAGATGAAGCAAAAGTTTTTGATAAAGAATTATTGGATTCTTTAGTAATTAAATACAATGTTCATTTAATTGATAACTATGATGTAGTTAAACGAAATACTCTAATTCATTTTCAATGTTTAAATGAAGAATGTAAAGTACCTTTTAAAAAAAAAATGTCAACAATTAATAATTATTCAGGATTTTATTGTAATAAATGTTCTTCAAAAAATAAAAGTAATAAAGCTAAGAAAACTTTTTTAGAAATATATGGTGTATCAAATCCACTTAAAAATAAAGAAGTAAGAGAAAAAATGAAAAAAACAGTTTTAAAAAAATACGGTGTAAATCATGTGATGCATGTAAAAGAATTTAAAAATAAGATGAAAGAAACTAATTTAAAAAAATATGGGACAACATCTACTTTATATGTACAAAGTGTTAGGGAAAAAATTCATAAAACCTGGATTCAAAAATATGGAACGATTGATTATAGACAGACAGAATTATATAAAAATAATTTTAGTGATGCTATACAAAAAAAGTATGGTGTAAATACAGTTTTACGACTAAAATCTGTTAGAGATAAGATTAAACAAACAAATATAATGAAATATGGTGTTGACAATCCTACAAAAAATAAAAGTATATATCAAAAAGTTGTAAATACTTTTAAAAAAAGATATAATGTTGTTAATACATCTCAACATAAATTATTTTTTTCAAAGGCTTTAAAAACATTGTATAGTAAAAAGTCATATAAGATGCCATCAGGTAAAATAATTGATGTTCAGGGATATGAACCATTTGCATTAAATATATTATTAAATCAAAATATTGAAGAGGATGATATTATAACAGATAGAGAAGAAGTACCTGAATTATGGTATTCATATAGAGAGGATACATATGAACATCGACATTTTGTAGATATTTATATTAAGAGTCAAAATCGTTGTATAGAAGTAAAATCAATTTATACTTTTATAAAAGATAAAGAAAAGGTACTTATTAAACAAGAATATGCCAAAAAAGATGGATATTTATATGAAATATGGGTTTTAGGAAGAGATGGAAATATTATTGAAAAGATTATTTAATAAAATAAAGATTTAGTTCGAAAAGATAAGATAAAAAAAACTATTCTAATAATAGAGTAATATAAAATGGAATTATTAGTCACTGGAGGTTTATTAGGACTCGGATATCTACTTCAAAAAGATCCAGCCGATAAGGATGGAAAGAAGAAGTTTTTAACGAAAGTACCTGACAACAGAAAACCGAATGGAAAGAGTATTTATCAGAGTGAACGTGCTTATCAGATTTTTGAAAATGAATGGCAAGAATCAAAAAAATTATACAATGATTCTCAAAAACCCGCTGAGACAAATGTAGTCTTTAGTGGACCTCCTGCACCTTTATATTTAAATAAAGTCGATTATGAAGATAAGACTTTACCGGTGGAGTTTAACTCTTATATGACTTATGATAATGCTTTATTAGATGTTCAAAAAGTAAACACTATTGCCAATCAAGATAACGACAGAACAAAAAATAATATGAGTAGACCGGAGGCCGGAGGAAATTATGGAATATCATTGACAGGAGACCCTGTAAATCCAAATAATTTTACCCATAATAATATGCAACCATTTTTTGGTGGAGGTGTGAAGCAAAATGTCGACGAATTTGCCACCAGAGGAATCTTTGAAAATTTTACGGGAGATATGGATTCGTATCAACATAAACAAGAACAGGGATTATTCTTTGAACCTCAAAAGAATGTCACCAATGTTTATGGTGCAAGTAATTTAGAAGGTTATCAATTAGACCGTTATTATATTAGTAATTTAAGAAATAATGAGACACCGATAGAGAAGGTATATGTAGCTCCGGGTTTGAACAATGGTTATACATCAGCGGGAGCATCGGGTATTAAGGGAACGACTGCACAATTAGATGGACAAGAGTATGCTTTACCCAAGACAACAGATGAACTTCGTGTAAAGAATAAACCGAAGATCTCATATTATGGAAGAATTGTATCGGGTCAACATATAGCGAAACCTGGTAAGATTGGTACATTATTTAAAAATAGACCTGATACATTCTGGATTGAAACACCTGACCGTTATTTTACTACTACGGGTGCAGTCACAGCTCCTGCGGCACGCCCTTGTCAAGTACTTAAATATACAAATCGTAAGACGACTGAACAGAAGACTCGTGTCAATGGTGGAGCTCCTGTTCATGGTAGTAAAGGTGTGGTTCGTTCTAAATACAAAGTCTCACCTAAAGTCACATATACAGGTGATGGACCACGTAATGCTACTGTATCTGGACAATGGTCTATTATGGGTATGCTTGGTTTAGATAATACACCCAATGATTATGGTAAAAAAGCTATGAAGATGAAGAATACTCATCGTATGGAGACAGGTGACAAGACAACAGTATTAAATGCTCATAGTAATGTCAGTAAAGGTGAAGCTCGTAATGGTCAAAAAGCGAAGAGAACATTAAAAGAGAGTACAGAGAATAATGACCATAATGGTAACTTAGGTAATCAAACACCACATGGATTTGTATATGATGAGAAAGAATATAGAGCGAAGGATACGATGAAGGAGGTATATGAGAAGAATGACCATATGGGATATATGAATGAGAATGCTCCAAAGAGAGGATTTGTATATGACCCTAATGATATCGCTAAGAAGACCATGAAAGAGACAAATATTCATAATAATCATTCAGGAAACATGCAGAGACAACAACCATCTCATGGTGTAGTATATGATGAAGAAGAGTATAAGATGAGACCTACAATGAAAGAGACGAATATTCATAATAAACATAATGGAAACATGCAGAGACAACAACCTTCACATGGTGTTGTATATGATGAGAATGATTATAGAGCAAGAAATACCATGAAGGAGACAACAGAAGTGAATGACCATACAGGTAATATGAATAATAGTGAGAAGAGAGGATTTATTCGTGATCTCTTTGATAAAGCGAAGAACACATTAAAGGAGACATTAGAGATTAATGATCATTATGGTAACATGGGACAAAATCAACCATCAAGAGGTGCGGTATATGATCCTGATGAATATGAATTCAAAGTGACACACAAACAGTTATTGGAGAATAACAAGAGAGGTGGAAACATAAGACCGAATGAACAGAGATCATATGTAGAACAACAGGATGATATGAGAACAACCACAAAACAGACAACGATGGCATCGAATGTAGTAGGTATCACATCAGGTTTAGAGAGAGGTGATGGTTATTTAATTAAAGAAGTTCATGCTGACCCTACACACAGAGAACAGACATCAGTCTCTTATATGACCAATGCAAATAAGAATGTACATGGTGGTTATGAAGTGACGGAAGTACAATCAGTTGGTACAAATCGTATGTTCTCAGTTGAATATACAGGTAATACAGGTAATACACAGAATACAAATAATCCTACATCTTATGAGGATGCTTATAATGCTACAATGAAGGCGGTAAGAGATGTACAAGATAAGGGATTTACACCGGGTGCATCGGGACCCAATGCGGGATTAGATCCGAAGGATTATCATGCGACAACATCAAAGATAGGAGATATACAAAATCAATACATTAATGAAAGAGGTGTGACACCAAGTGTAATCTCAAATTCACTTCCACAGATGAGTGAATGTAATTTAACAAGTATGAAGGAGATAGTACCTAACGAACCAATCGCGGATAGAATTAATCCAGTTATATTAGATGCATTTAAATCGAATCCCTACACTCAAAGTTTAGAGAGTTGGGCATAAATGAATATTTATTTTTTATTTTTTATATTTAATAAATAATTTAAATATGATATAAAATTAAGAAAGATGGCACAAGCAGCAAGAGCAATATTCAGATTAGCGAATGAGGGAACAGCAGCAGCAGCTAATTTAGGAAGACAGGGATTAGTCTCAGGAAAAGAGATTGGAACGGCAGCATTAAAAACAGGTGAAGCTGCGACTCGTTCAATTCAATATGGAACAGAGACAGTGGAAACATTGGTAAAGGGTACACAAAATTTAGCTCAAGGTGCGACCCATGTATTTAAAACGGTTGAGCAGGGTCTTAATATTATGAAAAAACAATTAGAAAAGAAGAATATTAAATCTCAAGCACGACTTCAGGCTTTTCAGTCAAGTATGAATCAATTCAAAAAACAAGAAGAGAATAAATTAAAAAAAGAATTTGAAAGACATCAAATCAATATGCAGAAAAGTCATTATAAAACAGAGCTTAATAAACAAACAGCGGAATTTAAGTTTAGACAGAATCAAGAGAGAGAGAAGAAGAGAGCGAGAGAAGAGAGAAGAACTTTTTATCAATCACAGATTCAAACATCTCTAAAAGAATATCGTACTGATATGGTTCAATTAATTGATACTTTATCAAAATTATTCTGTGATTATAAATTAACTCAAAATATTGGTATTTATAAATGTAAATATTTTCCAAATTTTAATACAAAAACATTTAAATCAAGAGTTTATCAGATTAAGGAGCATTATTTAAGATTTATAGATAATATTGAGAAGAAATTAATGAATAGTCTTCGTTCTTCCATGATGACGAATGAATATGAATCATTTGACCAAGAATATATTCGTTTATCAAAATTAGTGATAGAGGTGAATGAATATACCATCGGTAAAATCACAAATATTCAAAATAGTGTGATGTATGTTGAAGGAGTGAATGAATTAAAGAGAAAAATAAATATTGAATTAGATGATATTGGTATATTTATTAAATTAAAATCACAAGATTTATTTAGTCAACAGACTTTTTACCACGAACCATCTGTTGTTCAACCACCTGAAGTATCTTTAAATAATGCTTATGTTAATAGTTCAAAAATGATGAATTTACCAGCAATGGGTGTGAATAAGAATTCTTTATTAGGTATGAATCCAGAGATGAATCATGAATCTCCTTCTCTATCTGCTCCAGCAGCAGGAGGAAAGAAGATTAAGAAAAAGAGAAGAACGCGTAAATCCAAAAAAACAATAAAATCAAAAAAATAAAAGTCAAGAAAGAAAATTAAAATATTTTTTTTAAATTAAATTAAATATATATATTATATATAGATAATTAGATATGAGTTTAGCTTATATGAATTTAATGGGAGCACCTGTTTTTGACCAAGGTTATTATGATATCCCGATTCAAGATCAATATTCAAATACTTGTATGAATTCACCAAAGTATGATGGACCGAAAGTAGAAGATTATAATTTTAATAAAGTAGTAGGTAAGGAGGTAAATAATGCGAGAGGAGGATATGTAGTAGAAGATCATCCTACTCGTCCTTCACCTTCTTTATATATAGAGAGTGATGCGACCAGTCGATGGGATATACCTTTAAATCAGATGGGAGGTGGTATGATGATGGGTGGTGGACCGAATCCTTTATTAGATTTAAGTGAAGATCGTTATTCAAGTTTACAGAGAAAAAAAGAACAGACTGAGAATTTTGAAACAGCATTCTCCTATAATTATAATCCTATCCCTCAACCCGCGAATCTACCTGAAGTTGTTGAATCTTTCCGTGGTGGTGGAGGAGGGGGTGGTGGACGCGGTGGTGGTGGAGGTGGAGGTATGAGAGGTGGAGGGGGTGGTGGAATGAGAGGTGGAGGAGGGATGAGAATGGCAGGAGGTGGTGGAATGAGAGGAGGTGGTCGCCGTGGGGGAGGAGGTGGAGGAAGAAGACCTGGACCCGGACCTCGTCCTAGACCTGGTCCTGGACCCAGAAGATGGGGACCTGGATGGCCTGGATGGAATTATCCTGGTTGGTATGGTGGTGGTGGAGGATGGGGTTATGGTGGATGGGGTGGTAATACTTATATTGATGTAAATACCATGCCTGATGCTGCCGCTTTCTATACTACTTATCCTGTTTATGGAAATTTATTTGACCCTTATTCAATCTCAAATCAAACACCTGATGTTTATATCCAGAATTATTATGATGATGGAGAGAGTTATGATAATGGAAGACCACCTGTTGAAAAGATTGTTGAAAAAGTAGTGGAGAAGAAGAAAGAGAAGAATCAAAAAGATTTAATGGTAAATGTATTTATCATGGTCGCTATTATTATTCTTGTCTTTATCCTCTATAAACTCGTCGCCAAACATTAAACATATAAATTATTTTTTGAATACTATTTTCATTTTTTAAACAAAAATGAACTTAAAGAAATGTAGATTAAAAAAAAGGAAGAAAAGATAAAAATGGAGTTAAACGAAATATGGTGGAATTTACAGAGGGATTTATGTGATTCAGAAAAAATGTTTGAGATTTATCAGGATGATATATTTTACAAAGGAAATATTATGAAACAAAGAAAAAATGGGATGAAATGGGCAGGTACTTTAGAGAAAAAAAATTATATTTTTTGTATGGATGATCCAATTTTTATTCAAAAGAATAACATTCAAAATCCTTTTATAGTAGAACCAAGAGGTGATATATGTTTAGGTTTTGAATTTTCAAAAGATGTTTATATTGATATTTATATATCAGGAGAATTAATAAATAAAAATTTATATTGTGAAAAGAATAAGATAACATATTTGAAAGAACCTTTAATACTTTTTGTAATGTATTGGAGTAAAGTTAAAATAGTGGTTCATGAAGATGTTGAAATTAAATGTTTATACACGATGATAGACAATAAATATAGAATGGTTATATCTGATAAAAATTATTGTTTGAATACATGTTATAATCAACATGGTGTGGTTTATACAAATATGAATAAAGAGAAGAAAGAAGAATTATTATCAAAAGGATATTTAGACTTATCTTTTTTATGTATAAATTATATAACTTTACAAAATAAAAAGAAAGAAGAGATTAAAAAATATCGTGAAGAATTAGTCTTGAAAGCGTGGCATCCATCACGTGTTGAAGAATGGTGTATGTAATTTTATATTTTTTTTTTCATTTTTCTAGAAAATATGAACTTAAAGAAATGTAGATTAAAAAAGAAAAGATGACTTCGAATAAGATAAATAAACTTTTCGTAGATATGTATAAGAACCTATGTGAGACGGTTAAAGATTATGATATTATTTATAAAGATAGATTTTATAAAAAAGAATTATTAGATGACATGATAAAGACGGAGGTGGGTAAAAATAAATGGATAGAGAATATTGAAAAGAATGAATATTCATTTTATTTAAAAGATAAAGATTTGATTAAAAAAAATAAGAAATATGATGTTCTTCGATGTGCAGATATGTGTATCGGTTTTCAATCATCCAAAGATGTATATGTTAATCTTTATTTTGGTGGATCATTAATTATTGAAAATCTTTTTTTAGAAAAAGATATGATTATATATTTAAAAGACCCTCTTGTACTCTGTGCTTTGCCTTATCATTCTATACAAATAAAATCAGAAGAAGATTTTGAAATTCAATGTGTTTATCTATTTGTAAATAAAGAATATCGACGATTCTTGGCTCAATCTAAATATTTTTTTAAATCGTCATTTTATGCACAAAGTTTTGTATCTTATGAATTAAATGAGAAGAAAAAAGAACAATTATTATTAAATGGATATATTGATTTATCATTCTATTGTATTGATGAAAATTATTATTATTTAAAAAAAAAGAAAAAGAGTGAAGAGATGAAAAAATACCGTGAAGAACTAATTATCAAAGCATGGCATCCATCCCGTGTTGAAGAATGGTGTATGTAATTATTATATTTTTTTTATGAATATATAATTATAAAATCAATTTGATTTTATAAAAATCGTAAAATAAAAATAAATAATTATTCTTTTTCTTTCTCTTTCTCTTCTTCTCGTTCTTTTTCAATACGTTTTAACCATCGATGCGTCTCATAATAACAAGGAGGTTCAGAATCTTCATCATATTGAAAAGATGTTGTCCATCCACACTTTTTACATTTAAATACATCTGTACCATAACAACCACCACTCCATCTACCCCCTGCTACATGATTCGTCTCTTCTATCTCATCTGATTCACATAATACACATTTTTTATATCTATTCTTTACAAATAAATATCTCGCTTCATCTCTCTGGTCACCCTGTGAAAATTGTTTATTCGATAATACAAACTTCGCCTCATAATCAATCTTCTCGTTTTTATCCATTTTCTTTATATTCATTCTTTTCTTTTTTTCTTTATATAGAAAAATGATATATAAAAAAATAGAAAGAGAAGATAGAATAAGAAGAAGAATGAGTGGAACGAGTATATTTATTTTTCGTAGAGATTATCGATTGGTGGACAATTTAGCATTTATGGAATGTTATCGTTCATCCTCTAAAATTCTACCTATTTTTATCTTTACAAGTGAACAGACAGGAAAGGAGAATGAGTATTTTGGTTCAAACTCTTTTCAATTTTTAGTTGAATCGTTATATGATTTGGAGAATGAGTTAAAGGAGAAGTATAAAGCGAAACTTCATTATTTTTTTGGAGATAATATCTCTATATTAAAGAAGATCAGAAAGGAAGTTGAATATGATAAGATCTTCTTCAATATGGATTATACACCTTATGCTCGTAAGAGAGATGAAGAGATTAAAAAATATTGTGAAGAGGAGAAGGTGGAGTGTGTCACCAAAGAGGATTATTTATTATATCCGATGGGGACGATCGTAAAAAAGGATGGATTATATTATCAGAAGTATACACCTTTTAAAAATGTAGGTATTAAAATGACACCACAAAAAGTGGTAAAGATGACATATAAGAGTGATAAGTTTTTAAAGAAGGATAAGATGGAGGGGGAGATAGATAAGAAGAGGATAGAGACATTATATAAGAAGAATGAGAAGTTAATATCGAAAGGAGGAAGAGAGGAAGCATTAAAGATATTAAAACATCCTGAAAGATGGAATCAATATAAAGAGATGAGAAATGATTTAATGTATCAGACGACCCATTTATCACCTTATATTAAGTTTGGATGTGTATCGATAAGAGAGGTATATTGGGATTTTAGGGAGACAGTAGGTTTAACAAATGGTATTATAGAACAGTTATTATGGAGAGAATTTTATTTTTATTTGATATATAATCAACCTGAGATATTGGAGAAGGGTTTACCACAACATATGAAATTTGCGAATATCAAGTGGAAGAATAATAGGGATTGGTTTGAGAAGTGGAAGGAGGGGAAGACGGGATATCCGGTTGTAGATGCGGGAATGAGGGAGATGAATGAGACAGGATATATGCATAATCGTGCGAGATTAATTATCGCAAGTATATTAATAAAGATTTTACAGATAGATTGGAGATGGGGAGAAAAATATTTGGCCACGATGTTGGTAGATTATGATCCGAGTGTGAATAATGGAAATTGGCAATGGTGTGCGGGAGTGGGGGAGAATCCACAGGATTATTGGAGATTTTTTAGTCCATGGAAACAGGCGATGGATTATGATCCTCAATGTGAGTATATAAAGAAGTGGGTACCTGAGTTAAAAGATATACCGGATGAAGTAGTATTGGATTGGAACAATAAACATAAAGAATGGAAGGAAAAGACGACATATCCGAAACCAATAGTGGAGTTTGATGCGGAACTGAGAGAGAGTACTTTAGAAATGTATCGTGCTTCATTCTCATAATTTTTTTTATATTTAATTTATTTTTTATAAATGATAAATTAGAAGAATGAGAAAGAAAGAGAGTTCAAACTTAGATTTACTTCGTTTTTTTCCGGTATGGGGAAAGAGTGTCATGGATTCGATTAAAAAATCGATGGAAGATAAGACAGATAGTGAAGAACAAATGGTGACTATAAATATGGAAGAGAATAATGAGAATAGTATGGATGGAGGAAGAGGAAAGAAAAAAATAAAAAAGAAGTCAAAAAAAATACTAAAAAGGAATCAACCTAAAAAATAATTAATATTATATAATAATAAGTAGAATGAAAAATATTTTAATAATTATATTTTTTATTATTTTTATATTATTTATAATTAATTATTATTTGGGAATGATAATGGAGAGATTTGAAAATGATAATGAACCTTCTTTTCATATTTTATTAACAACAATTGGTCATAACAACTTAAAAAGACAAGTAAGTTCAATAATATCACAGTTAAAAGAGAGAGATCATTTAACAATTGTTTTTGATGGTGTTGAAAAAAAGGATATACCTATTGAAGATGCGAAATGTAAAGTACATATTTATAAGGAAGATCAAAAACTAGGATATTGGGGACATGCAATTCGTAATAAATATGCAAGTAAACTTGAAAAGACTGATTTTGTGATGCATGCTGATGATGATGATTATTATTTACATAATGTTTTTGATAATTTACGAAAAATATGTTTAGATAAAGATACTTTATATATCACAAAAATGCTACGAAAAAAAAATAATTCAGAGATGATTCTTCCTAAAACAAATGAGATAAAATTAGGAAATATCGGTACTCCATGTGGTATCATCCCATATGAATTAAATAAAAAAGGAGAATGGACATATGAATATGGAGGTGATTTTAAGTTTTATGATAAAATATCAAAAGAAACAAATAAGATTAAATATTTAGATAATATTATTTATGTAGCTGAATAATAAGAATTATATATATATATTTTTTTTAAATAGATAAAAGTAGAAGAATGAAGTCTACATTTATAATATTTCCGGTGCATTTATTTTCGGAGACGGAAGAGTTGAAGGATAAGAAAGTATATATAGTGGAGGAGCCAAGATATTTTGAGGATTTTAAATATCATAAACTCAAATTAGTTTATCATAGAGCATCTATGAAGAAGTATTATGATGATTTAAAGAAAAAGAAGATGGATGTGACATATATTGAATGTGATGATGTAAAATCATTTTATACAAAGATAAAGAAGAATAAAAAGATTGAATGTTATGATGTAAATGATGATGTTTTAGAGAGTAAATTAAAAAAGACTTTGAAAGAGATTGATATCAAACCTACTTTAAATTTTACTTTAACACCGGTGGTTATTAAGGAGAATGAGAGTATATTTAAAAACAAGAATGGTGGATATAGACATGATTTATTTTATGAGTGGCAGAGAAAGAGATTAGATATATTAATGACGAAGGATGGTAAACCAAAAGGTGGAAGATGGTCATTTGATAAAGATAATCGTAAACCTTTACCTAAAAATATGGAATTAGATTTTGAACCGAAGGTGATAAAGAATGAGTATTATGAGGAGGCGAAGAAGTATATAGAGAAGAATTATGGTAAGAATTATGGGGAGATAGATGAGACGATATATCCGATAGACCATGAGGGGGCGATGGATTGGTTGAGGGAATTTTTGAAGGAGAGATTTGAGTATTTTGGGAGATATGAGGATGCGGAGACGGAGAGGAATCCATTTATTTTCCATAGTGTATTAACACCGATGATGAATATAGGTTTATTAACAGATACGGAAGTATTAAATGAGACGAAGAAGTATGAGGATAAGGTGCCGATAGAGTCATATGAGGGGTTTATAAGACAGATCATCGGATGGAGAAATTATATATATACGATGTATGTGTTAGAAGGGAAGAAGTTAAAAGAGGGTAATTTTATGAAATATGATGGTAAACTAAATGAGAAGAAATGGTGGAATGAGGGGGAGGAGAAGGTAGGTTTAGAACCGATAGATTATATTATTCAGAAGATAAAGAAGTATTCATATGCACATCATATAGAGAGATTAATGTATTTAGGAAATATATTATATTTATTGGAGACGGATCCGAAGGAAGTATATAGGATATTTATGGAATGGACGATAGATGCCTATGAGTGGGTGATGATACCGAATGTGATGGGAATGTCACAGTATGCGGATGGGGGGATGATGATGACGAGACCTTATTTTTCATCTTCAAATTATATATTAAAGATGAGTGAATTTAAAAAAGGAGATTGGTGTGAAAAATGGAATTTATTATATTATCGTTTTATGGGGAAGAATAGGGATATGTTAAAGAAGAATTATGCGACAGCACAACAAGTAGTACATTGGGATAGGAAGAGTGAGAGTGAGAAGAAGAAGATAATGGAAGAGAGTAAAAAAGTGATTGATTTACTACGTTGAAAATTGTCTCTTCGAGACGAATGTGTATAATGACGTGTGGCAAATTTAGTGACATTGTAGGGTCGCAAGTTTTAATAGATAGATTTAGTCATAATATTTATAATCTTATATTTTTTGAAGTATTCATGGAAAAAAATATAGGATTATATCAAGTTTGACCAATACTATTCTTTTAAAAATGAATTAAAAAAAATGCGAACCTGCAGGTTCGCGTTGGACGCAGTCCAACTTGCACACGAAGTGTGCACTCGCCCTTAGGGCGAGGTGTTGATTGATATAAATCAATCAACTAAAGATTATCAATTGAAAATTTTTATATTTTTGTAGTAAATTCTTTTGACCCTCTATAATCTTTATCATCGATTCATCTTTCTCCAATAATTTTTCATTCATATAAATGAGAGCCCGTTTATTGATGAATTGTTGGTTTCCAATAAAATCTGAAAAGATATGATATTGAATCCATTGATAAAAATGTTCTGTTTTTTGTTCATTCTTATTTTGAAAGAAAGGTTCTAAATAAAGACATAATTGATAGCAGAATGAATATTGATGAAAACGCATCGATTTATCTAACATTTTAAAGATAAGAGGAAGAGATAGATGCGGTTGATAATAATTACAGATAATACCTTCATAGTCACCATAAAAAAATTCAAATAATTCAGGATGGTCCTGTTGAACCATTGTCATCATAGCTTCATCAATCTGATACCAATCTTGAGAATACACTTCATCAATCTTCTCTTTAAAATATTGAATATATTTGGTCATATTTTCTATATTTCCAGAAAAGAGACCACCAGCTGTATGATGATAAATGAACTTAAAAAAATCTTTTCGTTCATCTTTTTCGAAATAGGGATTAATACAGAGTTGTTTAATCTTATCAGGTACAAAATGAATCCATTCATGTATCTTCTCTGTCTGTCTTGCACAATGATTAATACCAAAATCCATCCAAATAAAATGTGTACTTGAAAATGGGTTTATTTCCATCGCTTTCTCTACAAAATGAAATTTATTATTATTTAATATAATATAAAGTGGTGTCTCATGATTTTTATCACCATTTAAAATAGTAAATTTTGTTTGTAAATCTTTTATTTTTTGTTGATATGGATAAAAATAAGTATCGGAAAAATCTTCATAATAGAGATAAGTTTTATCCATGAGAGATTCACGATGTTGAAGAATGAAAGAAGATACATATTCATCATCGGTGAAGAAGATAATAGGATAAGGAAGTTTAAGGATAAATTGTGAAGCAAGTTCTAAGTATTTATCAATCTGACGATTATGAGATTTATCAATATTCTTTTCTAATTTTCGAATATTGTAAAAACATGTGACTATTGTTGGATATTGTATACTCATTTACCTTGATGAGTATATATAAAAAAAAATATAAAGAAGAACGAAAGGGGGTTAAGAAGAAAGATAGAATATTTTTTTCCATTTTAATAATTGATTTTGTTGCGTCTCTTTAACTTTTTGATAGATATATTCTTTTTTTTCCATAATTTTAGTCTCTTGAATCTTTTTTTCTAAATCTGACCAATCATCAAAATAGACAAATAAATCTTGAATATCTTTTTGATACCATTCTGCTAATTCAATACTTTTTTGAATATTTTCTGGATTTTTATTCTTCTCTTCCCAATAATACCAATTTTCATGAAGTATCCATTGTGTGATACATTTTTGTGAGGGTATAAAATAAACATTACAATAACCGAGATTCTCCCATAAAGATTGAATATTAGTTTGATATGGAAGATGGATAATACCTTGATATTCAATAATATGATCTAAATCACGAAAGGGTTCAAAATGTTCACCAAAGACGTCATGAGGGATATTTTTTAGATATTCTTTATATTTATCATAGGGGGTACCACGATTATAAATAAAGAATTTGGAGTGAATAGGATGTTGAGGGGCTTTTATTTTAGGTGTAAGACGGATAATATCTTTATAAAAGAAGTAGATTTGATGAAGTTGAGTATAATATTGGTCATAACGATTATCAGAACAGAAGAAGACGCGATTTGTTTTCGAAGTTTCATTATATAATTGATAAAAATCTTCATCTTTTTTCTCCCATATTCCCCAATTAAATCGATTGGTGACATAAATAATAATTTGAAGATTATGTTGACTCATATTTTGAAGGAAAGGACGAGCTATCATGGAGGTGTCAGTGATAATAATAACTTTATAACGATTCCATTTATTTTGATGTATCTTCCATAGTTCATTTGCGTAGGTTTTACTAATATAAGCAGGAAAGTGACATTTTTCAGTTGTTAAATCACCGGTCATACCTAAAAATTCAAAAACATTTTGGATATTCTTCATTGTTCCTTTATGATAAGTTAAATGAAGGGCTTTCATTCTTCTAATAAGAGAAAAATAAAAAAAGGGATAATTTGAACGGGGTTTAATCTTTTCGAATATAGGTACATACGAATCGTTGTGGTACTTCTACACCATTTTTTTTTTTCATAGGATAATTTTTATTAATATCTAAATGAACAAGAAGATGGGTCTTCATTAATTTTTCGAGAACATAAGTCTCTTCTTCATTATAAAATTCAATAATGATTTGTTTTATCTTTTTACATTCTTCTTCGGTTAAATTTTCAAAGAATCCTTTTTCTCTCTCTTCTAAATGAAGTTTTAGAAAAAGATTTTTATATTGAGGATTTTGGAAGATATATTTTAAATCGGTTGTCTTTTCAGAATTAAAATCAGTGATATTTTTACGAATCATTGGAAGTCTACACTTTGGTAAAATATCTTCAAGAACTTCTTTCTCCGTTGGAAGACGACTAAATTCATTATGGAATTTAACATATGCTTCATCCCATGTTAATAGATTAGGATTTTCAATTAATTCAAAATCGGGTGAATATATACCAATATATTTACGAGTATGAGCACATCTTCTATCATAACCCCATACAGCTTCACCATAATGAATGGTATGACGAGAACCGGGATAATGTTCGATATCTCCAATTTGAATCCATTCATTTCGTTGGTCGATAATGGGTATCCAAAAATCTTTTTGGGGAAAGAGGGAGCGAGTGGTATATTTATTTTTGGGTATATTTTGGCGGTCACCGTCGAAGACGAATCCGTGGAGGGAGGGATAAGAATCGAGAAGTTCTTCTTCAAATTTAAGTTGATTCATGGAGTTTCCACAGATAAGGAGATCATAGGATGGAGAGGGTAGGTCACATAGAGTATAATGACCTAATTTTTTGAGAGGATGAGAGGTAGGATGTACTTCTAAATAATTCATTCTTATTTGAGAAAAAGATAAAAAAGAAAAGAATTGAACCTAACAATCTAAATAGGAGATTTTATTTCCGATATCACTAAAGGAGATACGTTGTTTACCAATTCTTTGTTTAAAATAAAACCATTCATCTTTACATTGAAGATGTTTCCAATAGATATCAATTGAATAATTCCAATGTTGCATGGTTGTAAGACTATAATGAAGACCTTCTTTAAAATTATCGAGAAGTTTTTGCATATAATGACCATTTACTAGATAGGCACAAGTAGTTTGAGCAAATCGTATATAACCAATTTTTGAATCTCCTCGATAATCTTCAACTTTATTTTCAGGGTTATTTGTGTTATAATTAAACATAATCACATCCCAATGACCATTGGGTCTAGCACCAGGAGTTGTAGGCTCTATGCAAGGTTTATCTAAAAGAAAATCATGAAAAAAATAGTGTAAAGAATCATCAAAATCTTTTTTAGAGACGACAAATTGAAAATCATCTTCAAGAATGAGAATATTTTTTACATTATCACGAATAGCTTCTTCTAAAACGGCTATATGTGACATGGTACAACCAATAAATCCAGGATTATATTTAATAGCAGAGAATCTCTTAATTTTTTCTTGTGGTATATCATATTCTCTTAATTCACTTTCAACTTCTTCACGACGGTCATGACGATGGTCTAAATTGATATAAACGATACGTTCGATATTCTCCATTTTAATTATTCATTCTATATCTTTTCTTTATTTTTAACGTAAATATTCATTTTCAAGAACGTAAACAAATATAAAAAAAATGAATAAAACAGGAGGTTTTAATTAGGAAGGATGGGATAAAAATAAATAGTGAATTAAAAATGGAAAAAAAGACAAAGAAAGTACCAGTAAAAAAGATAGATTATTTAGAATGTTCAATTTGTTGTGAAAAATGTATGAAAAAGGATATGTTTGATTGTCCGAGTTGTAAATTTGAGAATTGTAAGACATGTTTAAAGACATATTTATTAGAGACAACTCAAGAACAACATTGTATGAATTGTAAAAATGTGATACCTTATGAAAAATTTATGGAGGTGACAGATAAGACATGGAGACTTGGAACTTTTAAGAAGCATCGAGAGAAGGTATTATGGGATAAAGAGATATCTCGTTTACCTGAGGCGATGGTAGAGATAAAGAAGAGGAGTGAAATCCATAAATTAAATAAGGAACTGAAAGAATTAGAGGAAGAATATGAAAGAAAGAAGCTAGAGATAATCATGAAAAGACATCATATATCAAATCCGGAAGGAGGAGGAGGTGATGTAAAAACAAAGAATGCTACACATTATGAATGGACACAAGTGTGTCCGAAAGAAGGATGTAGAGGATTTTTGGATAAAAAATACGAATGTTGTTTATGTGATGATCAATTTTGTAAGGATTGTTTAGTAAGTATTAAAGATGAAGACCCTGATAAACCACATGAATGTGATAAAGATTTAGTGGAGACATTTAAAGAGATTCGTAATAGTTCAAAACCATGTCCAGGATGTGGTGAATTTATAGGAAAAATCTCGGGATGTGACCAGATGTTTTGTACAAGTTGTGGAACAGCATTTAGTTGGAGAACTGGTCAAAAGGAGACGGGTATTATACACAATCCACATGCTCATCAATTCTTCCAAGATAATCCAGAGGCTTTAGAGATGTATAATCAAAGAAGAAGAGGAGGTGGAGGAGGAGGATGTCGGGAAGTGATACCGGACCATGTCTCATTAAGAAGTTTACCACTTTCTAAAGAATGGATAGTAATGATAAATGAAGAATACAGAGCACATGTATATAATGCTCTACAATATCAATTAAGAGATATGAACAATAAGATAAATGCTCAACATGATAATTTAGATTTAAGGATTCGTTATATTGAAAATGAGATAGATGAAGTTGGTTTTAAACGAACTTTACATGCTCGTGAAAAGAAATTAAATTATATGAAACAAGTATATCCGATACTTCGTATCACATATGATTTATATTCGAATTATTTGTGGTCATTTGTAGATAAACAGAATGAGGAAGAATTTAAGAAGAAGAGTCAACCGGAAAAGGAGAAAGAATTATTAAAGATGATTGATTCGATGCATCTTTTACGAGAAGAGACGAATGATCTATTTTTAAAGATATCCAATGATTTTGGATATAAATCTTCATTCTTTATTGAAGCAAATCTTCATTTAACAGGAAATTATTAATATTTTATATTTATATAAAATAATAAATTCATTTATAAAACAAATAAGAGGAATGAAGGAATATAAAATAGAATATTTATAAAGTAGATAGAAGAAAAAATGAGTCAAAAAGAATGTCCTATATGTATTGAAGAATTAAGGGAAAAAAATACTTTTCATTGTTTTTCATGTAAAGTAGATTGTTGTATAAAATGTATGAAGATATATTTGTTGGGTTCTACAAAGGAACCTCATTGTATGAATTGTAGAACAGTATTAAACTATGATACATTTATTGAAAAATTTGATAAGACATGGAGATTAGGTGTATATAAAAAACACAAAGAGAAGATATTATGGGATTTGGAGCAGGCTCAATTGCCGGCGACGGTGGGATATATGGAGTTATTAGAGAAGAGGGAGGATGTAAGAAAAGAGTATAGAAGAGCATATGAAAAGTATACGACATTTTCTTATAAGATAACATCGAATAAATATGCGAGATATTATTCGGATTCGGAGATTCAAGGTTTTGAGAAGATAAAGAAGGAGGCATATCAAGAATATAATCAATTTTATTCGGAGTATCAGAAATACGATGATATGATACGAGATAAAAAAAAGAGAACAAAATATAATTGGACACAAGCATGTCCTACAACAGACTGTAAGGGTTTTTTGAATGATAAATATGAATGTCCGATATGTATGAAGAAGTATTGTAGGGATTGTTTAGAGGAGAAGAAGGGTAAGGAGCATGAATGTAATGAGGAATTGAAGGAGACGTTAAAGTTGATAAGGAAAGAGTCGAAACCATGTCCAAATTGTGGGGAGTATATAGGTAAGGTATCGGGATGTGACCAGATGTTTTGTACAAGTTGTGGATCAGCATTTAGTTGGGCGACGGGACAGATAGAGAGGGGAGTGATACATAATCCTCATGCACATGATTTTTTTAAAAGAAATCCGGAGGCATTTGATGAGTATCAAAGGAATCGTCAGAATGGAAATCTTCATGTTGGTGGTCAAGCAAATCAATGTCGAGATATAGTACCAGGACCGATTGATTGTTTAAGTTTATATCATTCTATTCATCAAGATTTATATGAGAAGTTAAGAGATGGTTTAATAGATAAGGAAGTATATCAAGAATTTGAATCAGTATTAATCACGAGGATAGGAAGAATAGAGAAGATGAGAACAAATATAGCGGAGTATTATCAATATCGTAGAAATCCAATCACAGAGAAGATATTTGAGGAGAGTGATCATTTATCTTTAAGAATGAAATTTTTGAAAAAAGAATTGGATGAGAAGAAGTTTAAATCTTTACTACATATGAAGACAAAAAAAATTCAATTCCAAAAATTAGTACATGAATTATGTGTATCATCTGTACAGATATGGGGAGGTTTAATATGGAGTTTAAAGGAGGCGAAGAGTATAGCAGATTTTTTGAGGTTATATGATATGATAGAGGATGTTCGAAAAAGTACCAATGAAATGATTATATCTTTAAAGGAGAAACATAATTATCAGAGTCGATTAGAGATAGATGAATTTTTAAAGATACCAGCATACGCCTAGTACTCTTTCTTTTATTTTAAAAAAATAAAAGAAAGGAGACAAAGAAAACAAAACGTATATTTTAATTAAATTTTTAATACATATATTTAAATCAATATTAGAGAGAGAATATATTTTGTTTTCTTTGTCTCCTTTCTTTTATTTTTTTAAAATAAAAGAAAGAGTAAAATGAGTTTCTACTTAAAAAAAAAGTATAAAAAGAAGTTAGGAGTCAAAAATGAAAAGACGTACCATCACAAAAAAGATAGAAAAGATTGAAAATGGAATAGAATGTCCTATATGTATTAATGAATGTAAAAGAGAAGATATCTTTAAATGTTTTTCATGCAATCAGGAATATTGTATTGAATGTTCAAAGACATATTTATTAAGTTCAACACAGGACCCTCATTGTCTACATTGTAGAACAGTGATTCCCTATGATATATTTGTAGAAAAGTTTGATATGAAATGGAGATTGGGGGATTATAAGAAGCAGAAAGAGAAGATATTATGGGACAAGGAACAGGCACTACTACCAGCGACGGTAGGTATGTTAGAGAGGAAGAAGGAGGTGTCAAAGATTCAAAAGAAGAAGAATGAGTTATATGCGAAGATAGCGGAGTTGGATGCGGAGATTTATGCGATAGAGGGAGAGGTTCGTTCAAAGAAGGTAGTTAAATATACTTGGACACAGACATGTCCCACGAAAGACTGTAAAGGATTTTTGAATGGAAAATATGAATGTTCAATCTGTGACAAGAAGTATTGTAAGGATTGTATGGAGGAGTTAAAGGGGAAGGAGCATGAATGTAATGAGGAGTTAAAGGAGACGATGAAATTGATACGAAAGGAGTCGAAACCGTGTCCGAAGTGTGGAGAATTTATAAGTAAGATATCGGGATGTGACCAGATGTTTTGTACGGGTTGTGGTACGGCGTTTAGTTGGAATACGGGTCAGATAGAGAAGGGTGTGATACACAATCCACATGCTCATCAGTTCTTTCAGAATAATCAGGAGGCATATCAACAGTATAGACAGACATTGGATGCGGGAAGAGGTGGAGTAGCGGGGGCTGGAGAGTGTAGACCATTAATACCACAGGTATTTGATTTATCGAAGATACCGGGATATATTAAACCGACACCTCGTTATAATTATGGATATGGTTATGGTATGTATGTACCACAAAATACAACAGTAAAGCAGGAGAAGGAGGTAGAGAAGAGTGTATTTATTCGTTTACCGGAGTATCATCGTTCGATAGCGGAGTATAATCAATATGCGAGAAATCGTATAGAGAGACAGTTAAATGAGGATGATGAGAATTTGGATTTACGAGAGAGGTATTTAGAGAATAGTTTACCGGAGAAGAGTTTTAAGTCGACTTTACATATGAGGGAGAAGAAGAGATTATATAGAAAGAGAGTACATGAGATAATAATATCAACAGTGATGATTATGGGAGGATTATTATGGAGTGCGATGGAATGTAAAACGGAGGATGATTTAAAGAAGATACAGAAGATGTTTTTGGAATTGAGAGATAGTACAAATGAGATGTTAAAGAAACTAGCGATAGAACATAAGTATACAACAAGTGTTGAGATATCACCGGATATGAGAATACCCTCCTACTAAACTTTAGTTGATTAACTGCGTTAATCAACACCTCGCCCTTAGGGCGAGTGCACACTTCGTGTGCAAGTTGGACTGCGTCCAACGCGAACCTGCAGGTTCGCAATTTTAAATAAATAGTATTGGTATAATTAGTGATAATACTATATTTTTTTTGTATTTATGGAAAAAAACCAAATAGGGTTTTTTTCTAATTAAAAGAATATTTATTATCAAGTTTTACAGAATCAACAAAGTTGATTCTCTATGTTGTCCCCCCTAAAGGGAGAACTTACCAAGGTAAGGCACTTATTCGTGAATAAGTATTGGTTATCCGTGCTGTAGCCGGATAACCGTTCAAATAGTTATAAAGAATTCGTTTTTAAGTAAGAATGATAATAGAGACTATTGTGTCTCTATTATCAAATTCTGATTATCTTTTATCCTATTTAACCAACTAGTTCTCGAATCTGGATTTTGGATCTTTAAAAATGCAAGCATTTTTAAAGGTGGCGACCCCCCTCCCACCTAGACGAAGAGTGCACTCGCCATTAGGGGATGTGTTGATTGATTTATATCAATCAACTAATTATGTAGATTATGATGTTGTTGTTTAATAAGTACAAATATGAGAACAATAAAAAGTAATAGTAAAAGAAAGAAGATAAAAGCTGTTAGTATAATGTAAGGATATAAACGTTCAAAGATAAAAGTAAAACTAGGTTCAATGATATAGGTAGATATCTTTTTTTTATTCTCTTCTTTTTGAAGTTGTTGAATACAGATATCGAGTGCTTCGTTAAAGAGAGATGTTTTAATAGGATGCATATTTTTTTTTACTATTTAAACGAAAGAAAAGAAAGAAAATAAATATACGAGTAGAGTGTGAGATTGATTTATATAAAAAAAGTCGAAAGAATAAATAGAGAGAGTAGAATGAAAATTGAATCTAATAAAATAGGATTTAAAAAAATGGATGAAAATATTCAACTCATCTTTAATGATATGGAAGTAATTAAATTTTGGTCTCCTGAATTAAGAGTACCTTTCGGTGTAGATGAAAACTTTGGAAAACATTATATTCGATTAGAATTAGATAAAGATAATAAACAACATCAAAATTTAAAAAAGATTATTGATAAAGTGGAGAGTATTCTTAAAAAAAAGATGGAATTAGATGATTTTGAAATGAAAAGTATTTTTAGAAGAAAGATGGGTGAAAATGATTTAATGGATGTTCGATTAAAACAGATTAAATCAAAAGTCATCACCGAAGTTGAATATGAAAATAAAAGAGATAATTATTTAAAAACTGTTTATGATATTGAAAAAGATTCTATTGTCAAAATATACTTTGAAGTTCATGGTTTTTGGGATTATCGAATTGAAGGTGAAAAAAAAGAACATAAAGTAGGTTTGATTCTAAATGCTCTCAAAATAAAAGTTCTTGATAAAAAATATTCGCGTAATAATCAAGAAGATTTTTTAACATTTTAATATTAATATAATGGCTTTATCAATTATTCAACCTACTAAAAAAATTTATTCAATGTCAAAACTTCATTATGAATATGTAAAAGAAGACAGATATTTATATTTATATGATCAACAAAATCAAATGATTTATTATACTACACCTATTTTAAAAGTTTATAAAAATTTATATGAATCAAATAATAACTATTATTTAGTTTTAGATTTAGATAATGAAGATGATGTCAATAATGATATTTATAATTTTAAATCTAAATTAGATAAATTATATGGTAAATCTCAAGATGAGGTTCGTAAAAATTATAAGGAGATTTTTTCTAATTCAAAAGGTATTATTGATAATATCACTTATGAAACTTGTGTAAAGAGACCTTTTACTGGTTCACGAGGTCAATTAATAAAATTATTGATATCAGAGGAGGATGAGGAATTATTTAGAAGAATTGAGAATGTGATAGATGGGGAAAATATTCGTTGTGAAATGGTATATAAGGGATTAAAAAAGATTCAAGGAGGAAAAATGTTAGAAGAATATGTTCTCATTAATTTTATCACAGAACAAGAATGGATGTCTGAACTTACTCGTAAAATGTTAAATCCTTATCGCACAAATTTAAATATTAACATTCAACCTACTCAAGAATCAACTATTCAAGAAGAAAAAGAAGCTAACCAAACAATCAATTGTATAAAAGAAGAATTAATGATTCAAGTAGAACCATCTATTCAAAAAAATGAAGAGACACAAAAATTAGATTCAGAAGAATTATTAATAACAAATGAAGAGACACAAAAATTAGATTCAGAAGAATTATTAATAACCAATGAAGAGACTAAGTTAATAGATTCAGGAGAATTGATAACAACAAATCAGGAGATGAAAAATTCAGATGATGAATATGAAGATTTAATGGATGTGATATCTTTAATGGATAAAGAGAATTTATCAGAAGAGATTAAGAAAGAAAAGAATTTAAAGAGACCGAAAGAGAGTGAAAAGGGGAAAAAGACGAAAAAAAAATCAAAAGAAGAGAAAGAAAATGAAAAGAAGGAGAAGAAAAAAGATTTTTTACATAAGATGAAAAAAATAAATGAACCTGAATCTATGGATAGTGACGCTGATAACTTAAGTGATAATGAAGAATTTTCAAAATTATCCAAAAAAGAAAAAGAAAAATTCAGAAAAATATATAGAAATATGAAACGTAGCTAAATAAAAAAAAAACCAAGAATAAAATGACCATTTTTCATCATATTCGTTCTTTTTTTTATTTTTGAATATAGATATTTATATCTATATATGACTTAAACTAAGATACTATTTTTTTCAAGAAGAAAAAGGTAAGAAAAAATAGGAAAAGAAGTTTTTTCTCATTTTGATTAAAAGAAAAAAGATGAATTAAAAAGAGAATTAATTAAATTATGTTTATGATTTTAGATTTTTTTTATTATTTTATAGTATATAGAAGTAAATATGGCTAACTTAAATGAATCATATAGAATTGTTATCGGAATTATCGTTGTATTAGCTCTTGCATTCGGTATTTATTATTATATGAATATGGGAAAGACTGTTGAGGCACCTCGTATGATGGAAGAAGCTCCTCAACAAGAGATGTCTGTATCAAGTGATGTACAAGGTATGGGTAACCCTCGTTCTCAAATGGGTGGTGAACCTCAACAACAAATGATGGAACATTTTGAACAAGATCCTGGTGTCATGGCCACTCAAGAGACTCAAAATGAATATCCTAAACAACAATTATCCGCTCAAGAACTTTTACCTCAAGATAACTCCTCCCAATGGGCTCAAGTCTACCCCACTGGTGAAGGAAGTTTGAAAGATCGTAACTTCTTACAAGCTGGATACCACATCGGTATTAACACCGTCGGTCAAACCTTACGCAATGCTAACTTACAACTCCGTTCAGAACCCCCTTGCCCTCAAGTCAAAGTATCTCCCTGGATTCAATCTACCATCGAGCCCGATCTTGGTCGCAAACCTTTCGAAATCGGTGGTTGTGCTTAAACATTTTCTTCTTTTTTTTAAATATATTTTCATTTTACATAAAAATGAACTTACAGATTGGACTTCTTCGTCCAATCTCTTGGTTGTCCCACAATGGGAACTTACATGGCTCCTATAGAACCTAGCGCTTAAAATACTTTAAATTTTATAAAGAAATAAATAAAAAAATATGATGTAACACTAAAGAGAAAAATGTCTTTACAAAACCAAAATTTACCATTTAATCGAAGAGCATGTCCAGAATCGGGTGAAATCATCGAATGTTCAACTTTTCAAAATATCCAAGATTTAAAGTGTGCACCTGAATCATTAAAAGAATTAATGAAATTTTATATTTTAAAGGATGGTTGTCAAACTGGAATGTTTGGTTCACTTCGTCAACAAAGATCAG
>JACCDH011013651.1_pt1 | contig 34179 bp, 34 predicted proteins | sample 7442481 | NCBI WGS metagenome assembly JACCDH01 (sample SAMN15323433, study PRJNA562643) | freshwater metagenome | isolation source: river surface water | place: USA:Blue River Watershed | collected 2017-08-15
CAGATGCATCACTTAATTATCCATTCAGCTTACGTCGCACTGCATTTCGTTACACCGCTGCGTGGCGTGCGCAGTGGAATCTCACTCCGCTCTCACCAGAAGATCGTTTTGCGATAGGTAATCGTTATACAGTACGGGGATTTGATGGTGAAAGATTACTCACTGCTGAACGTGGATGGGTAGTAAGGCAAGAAATTGCAGCGCAGATTGGTCAAACTGGTTGTGAAGCTTATGGTGGCATAGATACTGGGCAGCTAGGCGGACAATCTACGCTTACTATGCCGGGTACTTATCTTGTCGGTGCAGTTCTAGGTGTGCGCTTACGGAGCAGTGGTGCGTATCTTGACTTATTTGTAGGTAAACCTATTTCTAGACCGGCTGCGTATTCATCCAATGACTTAAATACGGGTTTTAATTTGTCTTATTCATTCTGAAGTAATTCATAAAAAATACAAAATAAAAAATACACCGGCAAGCTTTTAAACTTGCCGGTTTTTTTTCTTTTAAAGTATGATTAGAAATTGTACTTAAGTCCTAAGCTGACTTGGTCTAATTTGAATTCAACATTGTTATCACCGAGTTTTCCTTTGCCGTAGTTTGTATAGTCGACTGTAGCAGTAAGTTCTTTCGTAAATTGATAGCTTAAGCCCGCGCCGAGTAGTAGTGCTGTATTGGTTTTGCTCGAGCCATATACGGTTCCGTCGACAGACCCTTTTGAATAATTGAAGGCTAGTCCTGCTTTACCAAAGACTGAAAATGCTTCTGTGATGGGTAATTTGCCTATTCCTGCAGCATAAATAGTCTGAGTTTTTAAGCTTATTTGACCATCGGTATCTTTCAATTTAGCTGTTCCGAAATGGGTGTAGCCAATCTCAGCATCCCAGTTTTTGTCGATGACATATCCTAAGCCGAGTGATCCGCCGTTAGCACTTTCATCTGGAATGCCGACTCCAAAATCTCTGTAATGCGATTGGCCTATTGATCCTTTGACATAGTAGTCATTTGCATGAGCGAGGAAGGGGGTAGCGAGTGCTGTGGTTGCGAGAGCAATGATTGATACGATTTTTTGCATGAGTGTTCCTGAGTTAGTGTGTAGTTTAAAAGCGGTGTAATTGCTAAATAAGTCAGATATTTTCTTGTTTAGCTTTTACATCGATCCAGATTGGATAATTATTATTTTACTAACTCTTGATAGGTTGGTAGTGAATTGATAACTACACTGTTGTTTGCTGCCGACAGTTCATTAACAATGAATTGTGTAGCCCTTGAAGAAATGCAGAAGAGATAAGTGCGAAGACTTCGTATGCTGAAAATGATCATTTGTTCGGACAATTGCGCATTGCTAATCGTCCCTACAAAAGCAAATAAATAACAAGGTACAAAGAGCGAAGCGTATTCGTACGTATCTACTTGCCTATATAACAACCACAACGCATAAGAATTGTTTAAAACAAAATATTAAGCTTAAGAATTCTTCAGTCTTTTGCTTAAACTGTTTGATAATCCAGATTTTAATGACCGTGATTTGAAGTAAAATCCCGTCTAGGAAATGTAACCGTTAGGTAATCCGCATGCATTGGTACCTGATCCATACTAAGCCGCGACAAGAGTTGCGGGCGCTAGAGAATCTTGAAAGGCAGGGCTATGAATGCTATTTGCCTCTGCTTCCCACCGAAAAAATTCAACAAAAGCTAGTTGCTATCGTTGATGAGCCTCTTTTTCCTCGTTACCTCTTTATTCGTTTAGATAGTAGTCAAAGTGGCAAGAGTTGGACGCCTATTCGTTCGACTTTAGGTGTGAGTAAGTTGGTTACCTTTGGCATGGAGCCTGCCAAAGTGGATCATGCTTTGATTGAATTCTTACGTGAGAGTGAAGCGAAAATTTCAGAACAACCTCAACGTTTGTTTGATGTTGGTGATCGTTTGTTGGTAACTGATGGGCCATTTGCAGGAATTGAAGCGATTTATCAAATGAGCAATGGTGAAGGCCGTGTGATGGTGCTGATTGAATTGTTAAGTAAACCTGTCAAGGTTGTGATGGCACCGCAAAGTTTAAAAAAAGTAAGCTAGTTAAGTTTTGTTATTAGTTTGTTAAATTTCTGGCTGCAGTTAATTCAAACATAGCAGCTCATTTCTTCCCTTCATTCCCTCTATTTTTCTCCAATAAACCCCCTTGTTGTGGCACAATTCGTTCGGTTTCTGAACGGGTGTTTTTGTCCCTGTTTTCACTCAAGGTTTTCCTGCGCATGCCGATCGCAACACGGTATGGCGGTAGCGTCCCTAAAGCCTCAATAATAATTTCAATAATTGCATCAATCAGATTTTGTGAGTGATGGTCTCTGTATTCAATCCTTCAGTTAGATTTATTAGTCAATGAAATCCCATCAAGCTATTTCAGTGCGTCGCGCATTGGTGCAAGACGACACGCATTACTGGGTAATGCGACGTCTGCAAGAAACACCCGATATTAGTCAACGTCAGCTAGCTAAAGAGTTGGGCATTAGTTTGGGTAGTGTGAATTATTGTTTGCAAGCCTTGGTTGATAAGGGCTGGATCAAGATGCAAAACTTTTCTAAGAGTTCGCACAAGATGGGTTATGCGTATTTACTGACTCCATCGGGTATTACTGAGAAGGCTGGACTCACCAGACGATTTTTAAAACGTAAGATGGAAGAATACGAATTGCTTAAAACAGAAATTGAAAGTCTGAAGGCTGAAGTGCCCGAAGAGCGGAGAACAGGCCTGTGAAAATCACTGTTGTTGGTGCGGGTTATGTAGGACTTTCAAACGCCTGTTTGTTAGCGCAAAATCATGAAGTGGTGCTGTTAGATATCACGCCTGAAAAAATTGCGATGGTTAATAATCGCAAGAGCCCAATTGATGATACGGATATCGAAAAGTTTCTCGCTAACCCTGCTTTAAAGTTACGTGCGACACTTGATAAAAAAGAAGCCTATGAAGGTGCGGATTTCATCATCATCGCAACGCCGACTGATTATGATCCCGAAACAAATTACTTCAACACGCGCTCTGTAGAAGCAGTTGTGCGTGATGGTATGACGTTTAATCCGCATGCTTTGATGGTGATCAAGTCGACTGTGCCAGTTGGTTACACCGTCAAAACACGATCTGACCTCGGTTGTGAGAATCTGATTTTTTCTCCTGAGTTCTTACGTGAAGGTCGAGCCTTGCATGACAACTTGCATCCTTCGCGCATTATCGTGGGAGAGAAGTCCAAACGTGCAGAAGTGTTTGCAGGTTTACTGCAAGAAGGCGCAATTAAAAAAGATGTGAAAGTGCTGTTTACGGAATCAACTGAAGCTGAAGCAGTGAAGTTGTTTTCTAATACCTATCTTGCTATGCGTGTCGCTTACTTTAATGAGTTGGACACCTATGCGGCTATACACGGATTAGATTCCAAACAAATCATTGAAGGTGTGGGTTTGGATCCAAGGATAGGAACGCACTATAACAATCCTTCATTTGGTTATGGTGGTTATTGCCTGCCTAAAGATACTAAGCAACTGCTGGCTAACTACAGTGCAGTGCCGCAGAACTTGATACGCGCAATCGTGGACTCCAACTCTACGCGTAAAGATTTTATTGCGGATTCGATTGTGAAATTGAATCCTAAGATAGTTGGCATTTATCGCTTAACAATGAAAACAGGTTCGGATAACTTCAGAGCTTCTAGTATTCAGGGAATTATGAAGCGCATCAAAGCGAAGGGCATAGAAGTGATTGTGCATGAACCTGCTTTGCATGAAGAGACATTTTTTAGATCACGCGTGGTGAATGATTTAAATACATTCAAGCGTGAATCTGATGTGATTATCACGAATCGACTTAGTGACAACTTGATAGATGTTAAGGACAAGGTCTTCACCCGTGATTTGTTTGGGCATGATTCTTAATTAATGCGATTCATAATAAAATAAGTATTATTTAGTGAACATACTTTTAACAGGCGGAGCAGGATACATAGGCAGCCATACTGCAGTGGTGTTAGCAAGTGCCGGACATAAAGTTGTGCTGCTTGATAATTTCAGTAACAGTAGCCCTGAAGTTATTGAACGTCTTGAGAAAATTTTGCAATCGAGTTTGCAATCACCTCTCGCTTTTATTGAAGCTGATGTGCGCGATACAGAAAAACTCAAGCGAGTGTTAAGCGAGCATCAGATTGATGCTGTGATTCATTTTGCAGGGTTAAAAGCAGTAGGCGAATCTGTTGCTAAGCCGATTGAATATTACGCAAATAATATTCAAGGCACGATCAGTTTGTTGCAGGCGATGTCGTTTGCTAACGTAAAAAAATTAGTATTTAGTAGTAGTGCGACGGTGTATGGCGATCCGCAGTATTTGCCCATAGACGAAGAGCATCCGTTAAAAGCAACCAATCCTTACGGGCGCTGCAAGTTGCACATCGAAGAAATTTTGAGCGATGTAGCGCGCTCTGATAAAGATTGGCGCATTAACTGTTTGCGTTACTTTAATCCGGTGGGTGCGCATGAAAGTGGATTGATAGGTGAGAATCCTAGAGGAATACCCAATAATCTCATGCCCTTTGTGATGCAAGTGGCAGCAGGTAAGCAGGCTGAATTAAAAATATTTGGCGATGATTATTCTACGCGCGATGGTACGGGTGTCAGAGACTACATCCATGTGATGGATTTAGCTGAAGGTCATAAAGCAGCGTTAGATTTTCTGGATAAAGAAACAGGTTGGCATGCAATCAATCTTGGTACAGGCACTGGTTACAGTGTGATGGAAATTCTGAAAATGTTTGAGACAACGAATAATAAAGTTGTGCCATTCACAGTAACCAGGCGACGTGATGGTGACATTGCAGAGTGCTATGCCAACCCAGAAAAAGCCAAACAAACTTTGCAGTGGGTAGCGCGCCATAGTTTGGCTGACATGTGCGCTAGTGGCTGGAAATACCAAAGCCAACTACAAAATTAGTTATTTACATTTTTAAAATATAGACAAGTAGATGACACAACAAATTACGCCAGTCATACTTTGCGGTGGTTCAGGCACAAGATTGTGGCCTTTGTCGCGCAAGAGTTTTCCTAAACAGTTTGTACCGCTGATTGGTGACAAGAGCCTCTTGCAACTCACTTTTGAGCGCGTGCGTGGTTTAGGTGCTGAGCCACTGATCGTCGCTGCTGAAGATCATCGCTTCATGGTCACGGATGTGTTGCAAGCTGCAGGTATGTCAGGACATGTCATGCTCGAGCCTGTTGCACGCAACACGGCTGCTGCGATGGCGATTGCTGCATTAACCAAGTCAGATGCAAAAGATGATCTCTTACTATTTTGTCCTGCAGATCATCATATTCCTGATACCGCTGCGTTTATAAAAACCATACAACAAGGTGTGCCAGCAGCAGAAGCCGGTGCGATTGTGACCTTTGGTGTCACGCCGAGTTTTCCAAGCACAGCTTATGGATACATCAAGCAAGGCAAAGTCAGAGCAGATGGCAGCAACAGTGTTGAGCGTTTTATAGAAAAGCCAGACGCAGATAAAGCTACCAAGCTTTTACTCGAGGGTGGTGTGCTGTGGAATGCAGGCATTTTTCTCTGCAAAGCTTCTGTCTTAATTGCTGCGTTAACTAAGCATGCGCCAGACATTATGCAAACTTGTCGTGATGCGATGGCAAAGTCTGTAAACGATACTTCACCGAGCGGCCATCACTTTACGCGTCCTGATGCAAAACTATTTGCAAGCTGTCGTTCACAAAGCATTGATTACGCTGTGATGGAGCATTTCGATAATGTCGTCGTGGTTTCATTCTCAGGAATGTGGAGTGATGTCGGTAGTTGGAATGCTGTTGCGGACTTATCTCCTGCTGATGGTGAAGGTAATCGCATAGAAGGACAGGGCATTACACATCATGCTAAGAATACGTTTATTCATGCGCCCTATAGACCCGTTGTCGCTTTAGGTACGGATGAATTACTCATCATTGACACACCAGATGCATTACTTGTTGCCAATCGCAATAATGCAGAAGAAGTAAAAGATGTAGTCGCTAAGCTTGAAGCAACCAAACACACACAAGCAGTCATGCACAGAAAAGTCGCGCGTCCTTGGGGTTGGTATGACAGCATAGACATGGGTGACCGCTTTCAAGTTAAACGCATCGGTGTAAAACCAGGTGCGTCGCTCAGTTTGCAAATGCATCATCACAGAGCCGAGCACTGGATTGTTGTGAAGGGCACGGCTGAAGTTACCTGTGGCAGTAAAACCTTTCTTTTAAGTGAAAATCAATCGACCTATATACCTATAGGTGAAACGCATCGATTAAAAAATCCCGGCATGGTGGATTTAGAAATCATTGAAATTCAATCAGGTAGTTATCTCGGTGAAGACGACATTGTGCGTTTTGAAGATACTTACGGCAGAGCCTCTTAATTTTTATGAGCACACGACCAAAAATTTATGTAGCAGGTCATCGCGGTATGGTGGGCTCAGCCATTGTGCGGCATCTGCTTGCAAACGGACATCAAGCTGATCACATCATCACGCGCACACATGCTGAGTTGGATTTAGTTGATCAATCAGCTGTAAGACAGTTTTTTGAAAAAGAAAAACCTGATCAGGTGTATCTCGCTGCTGCCAAGGTGGGTGGTATACATGCAAACAACACGTATCCAGCTGAATTCATTTACGAGAATTTAATGAGCGAAGCGAATGTGATTGATGCTGCGTTTCGCAATGGCGTTAAAAAATTATTGTTTTTAGGATCTAGCTGTATCTATCCTAAACTCGCAGCACAACCCATGAATGAGCATGCACTGTTAACAGGAATCTTAGAGCCTACGAACGAGCCGTATGCGATTGCAAAAATTGCCGGCATTAAGCTCTGTGAGAGCTATAACCGCCAGTATGGCGTGAGCCACGGAGTGGATTATCGTAGTGTGATGCCAACCAACCTCTATGGTCCAGGTGACAACTATCACCCAGAAAACTCTCACGTTATTCCTGCTTTAATTCGCAGATTTCATGAAGCAAAGATAAACAAACTGCCTGAGGTGATGGTCTGGGGTAGTGGTAAACCTAGGCGTGAATTTTTGTATGTGGATGATATGGCAGCTGCATCGGTGTATGTGATGGAGTTGGATAAAACTATTTACGATAAAAATACCGAGCCTATGCTCTCCCACATCAACGTGGGTTATGGAGAAGACGTTAGCATACGTGAGACTGCAGAGTTAGTTGCTAAGACTGTAGGCTATGAAGGTAAGTTAGTGTTAGATGCAACTAAGCCAGATGGTGCGCCTAGAAAATTAATGGATAGCGCGCGCTTAAATGCGTTGGGATGGAAAGCACAAACAGATTTGGCGCATGGATTAAAGCTTGCTTATGAAGATTTCTTGCATGCTGAATCAAGGCGTGACTAAATATATTTTGAAAAAATAATTTGTAATTCAAGATTTGAAATAAAAATAGTAAATAGAAATAAATAATAAACACAATTTAATACGAGTGAACAAATTATGACCTCCAAACAAAAAGTTGCATTGATTACAGGCGTCACCGGCCAAGACGGTGCTTACCTTGCAGAGTTCTTGTTAAACAAAGGCTACATCGTTCATGGTTTGAAGCGCAGAACGAGCTTGTTTAACACCGATCGTATCGATCATCTCTATCGCGATCGTCATGACAAGGATGTGCGCTTCTTCTTGCATCATGGTGACATGACCGATTCATCAAGTTTGATACGCATTATTCAGCAAACACAGCCTGATGAAATCTATAACCTTGCAGCACAAAGCCATGTGGCGGTCAGCTTTGAAGAACCTGAATACACTGCTAACTCTGATGGCTTAGGTGTATTGCGCTTACTTGAAGCGATTCGTATTTTAGGTTTAGAGAAAAAAACCAAGTTCTATCAGGCGAGCACTTCAGAGCTCTATGGCTTGGTTCAAGAAATTCCACAAAAAGAAACCACACCCTTTTATCCACGCAGCCCCTATGCGGTTGCGAAGATGTATGGCTATTGGATTGTGGTGAACTACCGTGAAGCGTATGGCATGTATGCCTGCAACGGTATCTTGTTTAATCACGAGTCCCCGATTCGTGGTGAAACATTCGTTACCCGCAAAATCACCCGTGCATTAGCGAGAATTAAATTGGGACTACAAGAGTGCCTGTACCTAGGCAACATGGACGCAAAGCGCGACTGGGGCCATGCAAAAGATTATGTAGAGATGCAGTGGCTCATGCTGCAACAAGAAAAACCAGAAGACTTTGTCATTGCAACCGGCGTGCAGTACAGCGTGCGTGACTTTGTTGATGCGGCTGCTAAAGAATTAGGTATTGCGATAAGTTGGAAGGGTGAAGGCGTAGATGAAAAAGGGTTTGATGCGAATGGACAATGCATCGTCGCCGTTGACCCACGCTACTTTAGACCGACTGAAGTAGAAACCTTACTTGGAGATGCAACGAAGGCCAAACAGAAACTGGGCTGGATACCGAAGATAAGTTTTGAGCAGCTAGTGACCGAGATGGTGAGAGCCGACTTAACAGCTGCTGAGAGAGATGAGTTAGTGAAGAAGCATGGTTACCAGGTGATGGATTACCGAGAGTGATGAAGGTAAGAGCGATATTGGGAAATAGCGGGCTTTGTAACTTCTTCAAAACGAAAAAGTATTTGGTATTAATTGGAATTAATCATTTATAAGAAAATATTTATAGATTTTTTATGTCTCACTTTCCTATTCTTCAACTCCCAACATTTAGCGATCCTCGCGGCATACTCACAGTCCTTGAAGGTGCATTACCCTTCCAAGTAGTGAGAAGTTACTGGATATATGGCTCTGACGGACAGACTCGTGGTGGTCACAGGCATACCCATACCCGCCAGGCACTGGTGTGCATTGCGGGAAAAGTAACTATGTATATGAACGATGGTGTCGTCGCTGATACGTTTGATCTTGATGATCCGAGTAAGTGTTTATTAGTAGAGCCCAAGGCTTGGCACACAATGACGTTTGGCAATGGTGCAGTGTTACTCGTGATGTCGTCTCACCCCTACGATCGCAGCGAGTATATTGATACTCCTTACGAGAATAATTAAATGATCGAATACGAAAGCCTCACAAAATCTAATGCACCCTTCATGGAAGAATTGGAGGCAGCAGCTTCTCGTGTGATTCGTGGTGGTTGGTATGTGTTGGGTCAAGAGGTAAGTTCATTTGAATCAGAATTTGCAGAGTACGTGGGAGCCAAGCACTGCATAGGCGTGGCCAACGGATTGGATGCGTTAATACTCTCTATCGAGGCATTGGATCTCCCAAAGGGTAGCGATATTTTAGTGGCATCCAACACCTATATCGCAACGATATTAGCAATTATTCGTGCAGGCCATCATCCTATATTAGTCGAGCCCGATATTGAGACGTTCAATATAGATCCATTATTATTACCAGCAGCTCTTACATCAAAAACACGTGCAGTTTGTATTACGCATCTATTTGGTAAGCCTTGTCGAATGGATGCGATTAGTGCATTCGTACGTGATCATGGTTTAAATTTAATTGAGGACTGCGCACAGTCGCATGGAGCAAAATTTGCAGGTCAAATGACTGGAACGTTTGGCGAGGCAGGATGTTTTAGTTTTTATCCGACTAAAAATCTCGGAGCGATCGGTGACGCTGGAGCAGTTGTTACCAACGATGATGTAATAGCTGATCGGTTAAGACATTTACGCAATTACGGATCCAAACAAAAATATGTAAATGAATTTGTGGGCGTAAATTCCCGCTTAGATGAATTACAAGCGGCTATGTTAAGGATCAAGCTTCGTCATCTAAATAAGATGACTGATCATAAGCGTGCACTCGCTGAAATTTATTTTAATAATTTACCTAATTGGTTAACTCTGCCAAGAGTCCGAGAGGATGAGTATGACGTATTTCATATTTTTGGAATTAGGTATAAATATCGCGATGAATTAAGACGATGGTTAGTGGAAAATGAAATTAAAACAGAAATTCATTATCCGATACCCCCTCATAAGCAAAAAGCTATGAAAAAAAATTTAAAAGGCAATTATGTAATTTCTGAAGAATTACATTGTACTGAGTTAAGTTTGCCTATTTCAATTGGACATGAAGTTGAAGAAATTTATAAAATATGTAATGTGATTTGTAATTACAACGTTCAAATTAATTGAGAGATTTAATCTAATATGAAATTATTGCTTGTTTTTGGAACGCGTCCAGAAGCCATAAAAATGGCTCCGGTTCTAAAACAGTTGCGATTATTGGAATCGATTGAAGTATGTGTTTGTGTAACAGCTCAACATAGGGAAATGCTAGATCAAGTACTCAATCTTTTCGAGATTAAACCAGATTTTGATCTTGACCTTATGTCACATGGTCAAAGTTTGACCGAACTCACCACTAAAATTCTCAATGGTGTCGGCAGTGTTGTTGATGAATATCGTCCAGATTGGGTTGTAGTTCATGGGGATACAACAACTGCGTTTGCATCTAGCCTTGCTGCATACTATCGTCGGGTAACTGTTGCTCATGTTGAAGCAGGACTGAGAACTGAAAATATTTTTTCACCCTGGCCTGAAGAGGCTAATCGACAACTAGTAACTCGGTTATCGGCTTTACATTTTGCTCCCACAAAAGAAGCTCGTAATAACCTTATCAAAGAAGGCATAAAGGAAAATATAGTTCATGTTACTGGTAATACAGTGATCGATGCGCTTATGGATATAAGTCGTCGAATTGACTCAGATACCAATCTTAGTTTGAAACTTGCAAATATTTTTCCATTTTTAAAATCAGATAAAAAATTAATTTTGGTGACAGGGCACCGACGAGAAAGTTTTGGTGATGGCTTTGAATCGATCTGCAAAGCCTTATGTGAAATCTCTTATGAGCCAGGTGTACAAATTGTCTACCCAGTACACTTAAATCCAAACGTCCAAGAACCTGCAAATAGGATATTAAATAACATTTCTAATATTCATTTGATTCAACCACAAGATTATCTCCCATTTGTCTACTTAATGAAACGCTGCTATTTAATACTTACAGATTCAGGAGGCATACAGGAAGAAGCACCTTCGTTAGGAAAACCAGTATTAGTGATGCGAGACGATACTGAAAGACCAGAGGCTGTTAATGCTGGAACGGTAAGACTGGTTGGTAACGATCAATTACGAATATTCAATGAGACAAAAAAAATTCTTGATGAACCTGCTGCATATCAAGCAATGTCATTTTCACATAATCCTTATGGCGATGGATTAGCAAGTCATCGGATTGCAAGTGTATTTAATAATTTAACTAAAAATATCAGCAATATTAAATATGAATAATCAATTTGAAACTATTTGTATTATTGGTTTAGGATATATTGGTTTGCCCACTGCTGCAGTCTTTGCTAGCCGTAAGGTAAAGGTAATCGGCGTTGATGTTAACCCAATCACCGTAGAAACTATTAACCAAGGAAAAATTCATATTGTGGAGCCAGATCTAGATATGATTGTTCATGCTGCAGTCATTGAAGGATATCTCCGAGCAACTTCAAAGCCTGAGTCAGCTCAGGCTTTTCTGATTGCGGTACCAACTCCGTTTAAGGAAGAATCAGATGGTGCATATCAACCAGACTTAAGTTATATAAAAGCAGCAGCAGAGTCAATTTCAACAGTGTTAAAAAAAGGAGACTTAGTAATACTTGAATCAACATCACCAGTTGGTGCTACAGAGCAACTTGCGGCGTGGCTTGCCGAAGATCGTCCAGATCTAAGTTTTCCGCAAACTCATGGTGTTGAATCTGATATTCGTATTGCTCACTGTCCGGAAAGAGTTTTACCGGGTCATGTACTAAAAGAACTTGTTCATAATGATAGAGTAATAGGCGGAATGACAGAAAAATGCTCTGATGCTGCAATTAATCTATACAAAATTTTTGTAACGGGTGAATGTATAGTAACGAATGCGCGTACAGCAGAAATGTGTAAATTAACTGAGAACAGCTTCAGGGATATAAATATAGCTTACGCTAACGAGCTATCAATAATATGCGATAAGATCGACGTAAATGTTTGGGAATTAATAAATTTAGCTAACCGACATCCTCGTGTAAATATATTGAAACCTGGTCCTGGAGTTGGGGGGCATTGCATTGCAGTTGATCCATGGTTTATCGTGAGTACAGCTCCAAAAGAGGCGAAACTAATTCGTATGGCACGGGAAGTTAATGACAGTAAGCCAGAATGGGTGATAGAAAAAATAAAAATAGCGATTACAGAATTTTTATTAATTAATAAAAATAAAAATTTAAATGATATCAATATTGCTTGCCTAGGTATTACATTTAAACCCAATATTGATGATATAAGGGAGAGTCCTTCCTTGGAGATTGCGCTTAAGTTATCAAAAATTTTTCCAAGTCAGGTGATAATTGTTGAGCCTAATATTTCAAATTTGCCTAATGATTTAAGTGAGAAAATTATCTTAAAGAGTTTAGATGATGCCTTATCAGATTCAGATATTTTAGTAATGCTGGTTGCGCATAATGAATTTAAAGTGATTAATAATAAAATTGAAGAAAATAGAATAACTTTAAATTTCTGTGAAAAATTTTAAATTAATTAAAATATCGTCTAAGAATAATGCTGATTAAGAGACTATATTCAATAATTTATTTCACTTGGGGTCGAATTGGACAAATATTGATTTATCGGTTTGTAAAAATTTTCCTTAATATTTTCTATCCGTTTTATTGCGCCATTTATTCTTATCCAACGAATTCAAAAAAAGCAGAAAGAGTAATTGTTTCGATTACTTCCTATCCCCCAAGAATAGATAAGATATGGATGGTTATTGAGTCAATTCTAAGACAAACATACAGACCTTATAAAATTATTTTATGGTTAGCTGAAAATCAATTTTCTGGCTTTAATTCGTTACCTAAAAATTTATTAGAGTTAAAAAAATATGGTTTGGAGATAAGATTTTGCAAAGATCTACTCTCGCATAAAAAATATTTTTATGCGATGCAAGAGTTTTCTCAATTTGATCTTATTACTATTGATGACGATACTTTTTACCCCGAAAATTTAATTGAGAATTTAGTTGAATGTAGCAAAAAAAATCCTAGGATGATTTGCTGCTATTTAGCTCACCAGATGACCTTTGTGAATGGAGAGTTACAAAAGTATGAAGATTGGAAGTCAGGAGATCAAGTTGATCAAGGTCCCTCAGATATGCTGGTGCCTATTGGTTGCGAAGGGGTTTATTATCCATCAAATATTTTAGATTCAGAGGTCTTTGATTCAGAAAAATTTTTGCAAATTTGTCCCTATGCCGATGATTTATGGTTGAAAGCAATGTCCGCTATAAAAGATGTAAAGGTTGTAATGGTTAAATCAAAGTGTATTCCGTTCGTCAATATTCTCTACTGGAAGATTAAAAAAAATTCAACACTTTCGAGTATAAATAATGAATTTAAAATGAATGATTATCAAATGAGGCAAATACTTAATGAATATTCAATGCTGAGGGAAAAATGGAGATTGAAAAGCTTTGAATTTGATTCTGATAGATTTATTGTAAATACTTTCAACCAGGATAGCAAATAGAATAACTAAAATTTATGAATATAAAAAATAGTTTAAAAAAATATCTGCCTTTAACTATAAAAAATAAAATTATACGGTACAGGCAAAAAAAAAATTTGAAAGAGTATTCAGGACTTAGTGAAAAAGAGATATTTAAAATAATTTATGAAAAATCCCATTGGGGAAATTCGCTTGATGTAGAAAGACCTTTTTTTTCAGGTAGCGGATCTGAGGTAAATTTAGTTGTAAATCAATACGTGGATTCTGTAAGTCATTTTCTGTCAGAGTTTTCGGAAAAGCCAAACGTTGTAGATCTTGGTTGTGGTGACTTTTACGTCGGATCTCAAATTAGATCAAAATGTAGTGGCTATATTGCGTGCGATATAGTTCCTGAATTAATTGAATATAATAAGTGGAAATATAAAAATTTAGATGTGGATTTTAGAGAGGTGAATATATGCGAGGATAAGTTGCCTACAGGTGAAGTTGTATTTGTAAGAGAAGTTTTTCAGCATTTGTCAAATGAAGCAATTGCAAGAGTGATTCCAGAATTAATTAGATGCTATAAATACATTGTATTCACTGAGCACTTGCCGATTAATCCTAATTTCCCACCAAATATAAATAAACCCACTGGTCCTGATATCAGACTTTCATTTGGTAGTGGAATCGATCTAACAAAAAAACCGTTTAATATTAAAATAAAAACTCAAAAAGTATTGTGTGAAGCCTTTGATCGCGATGGAATTATAAAAACGATTTTATTTGCCACTTATTAGAGATTAAATTTAAATTAAAGAGATAGTTAAGTAAATTTAATAATAAAAATACAAAGCTTTAAAATCCTCAATATCCTATTAAATAATTATAGCCAAAGATGTACAAAAGATTAGGTAGATTATGGTTTTACTTAAACAAGACTCAAAAACTACTTTTGGTGGGAGTTATTCTATTAATGATTTTTGCTGCGGCAGCAGAAGCATTTAGTATTGGAGTTTTACTTCCATTTCTTGGTGTTTTGCTTAATCCAGAACTTGCATATAAAAATCCATATTTATTAATATTCATCGAAGAATTTAAATTATTCGATCATCACAAATTAATTTGGGCAATAACATTTGCTTTTGTATTTGCTGCATTATTTGCAGCGTTGGTGAGAATGCTAATGGTTTGGTCTCAAATTGGTTTGGCTTATAGAATTGGTTCTGATTTAGGTGAAGACATATATCGCAGAATTTTGTTTCAACCATATAGCTTTCATATGTCTATTAATAGCAGTCAAGTAATTGCTGATGTTTCAAAAAAAGCAGACCACGTTGTAAGTGAAATTATTTTACCTTGTTTGGTTGTAGTGAGTTCAGTTGTGTTGATTTTTGGTATAGGAAGCATGCTAGCAATATTGAATCCGTTTATCGCAGCATCTTCTGGTTTAGGTTTTGGATTGATATATATTGTTGTAATGATTTCAACAAAATTTAGAGTTTCGAGGTATGGGGATATCATTAATAAGCAGCAAACTTTATTGATTAAAACTTTGCAAGAGGCGATTGGTAGTATACGAGATATTATTATTGATGGCGCTCAAGAGATGTATTTAACGATATACAAACGAACCGATAAGCCACTAAGACAGGCGCAAGCTAAAAACTTAATTATTGGAGCTTTTCCTAGATACTTAATTGAGGGGGTATCAGTAGCATTGATTGCTATATTTTGTTGTTGGTTGGCAAGTAAAGAGGGTGGGGTGCAGGCATTGATTCCTACTATGGGTGTTTTAGTATTGGGTGCTCAAAAGGTATTGCCTTTACTTCAGTTGGCATATGTGAATTTTACTCAAATTCGTGGTGGTCAGTCAGCCTTGAGTGATGTTTTAAATATACTAGATAAACCATTGCCTTATGTAAATAAGAGCATTGAAATTCTTTTTAAAGAAAAAATTTTATTAAGAGGGATCTCATATCGATATCCTGATGATTCGAAATTGATTTTGAAGGATATTTTTCTACAAATTAACAAAGGCGATAGGATTGGGATAGTTGGTAGCACTGGAAGTGGGAAAAGTACATTACTAGATTTGATAATGGGTTTATTAGTTCCAGAGAGAGGAAATGTAATTGTTGATGGGGTATTTATTAATTCTGATAATTGTAATGCTTGGCAAAGACATATAGCGCATGTTCCGCAATCAATTTATTTAACTGACTCTTCAGTTATGGAGAATATAGCTTTTGGAGTGCCACTCGAATTAATTAATATAGAAAAAGTTGAGATGGCAGCAAAAAAAGCACATATCGCTGATGTAATTGAATCCTGGGATGCAAAATATATGACAAATGTTGGAGAAAGGGGAGCTAGATTATCCGGCGGTCAAATGCAAAGAATCGGCTTGGCGCGTGCTTTATACAGAAATGCAAATCTTATTATATTAGATGAGGCGACTAGTGCACTTGATAATGAAACAGAATTTGCGATTATGTCTACAATAAATGAGCTGGATTCTGAGATAACTATTTTAATTGTGGCTCACAGGCTAACAACATTAAAAAGTTGTAACAAAATAGTGCGTATTGAGAATGGGGAAATCGTAACTAATGAGCAGTATTAAGAGATTTTGAAAAAATAGTTTCCGAATTTAACTGTTCTTTAATTTTGAAGCTTAATGAAATAAATTATAAATTAATGATTAAATACTTAAATGCAAATTATAAATGAGAATAAATGTGTTCAATAAAATAATAAATCATTTTTTGTGGTTGAAATTACGCATCTATGAATCTTGGATTCATCAAGGCAACAAAGCAAAATTTTTAAATGTTTTTAGAGGGTATTTTTGGTACTTAAAAAGTAAACTTTATCCCCAATTTATTGATGTTCAAGTTTTTCAGTCAATGAAATTTAGATGTGAGCCAGGCACAGCGCATGCACTATCATATTTTTTTAAAGGTACAGAGTATGATAATTGGCACGTTATGAAATTCATTAGTAGAGTCCTACAAAGGGGCGATATATTTATTGATGTTGGAGCAAATATTGGGCTCTTTACATTATTAGCAGCATCAAAAGTGGGTGAAAATGGAAAAATACTTTCTGTGGAGCCAATCAAACAAAATCTACACTATCTTTACACTAATATAAAGATTAATAACTTGCAAAATGTCTTGGTAAAAGAAGCTGCATTGGCCGATAAGTTTCAAGACATTAATTTTAGCGTTGAAGACGTCAGTAGTCATGCAATAGAACCTGGAAGTGAAGGTCAACTAATTGCATGTATTACTCTTGATAGTTTGTCTGACGAGTTAGCTGATGATCATTTCGTGCTTACTAAAATAGATACTGAGGGTATGGAATATTCTGTTCTTAAAGGTGGCGTTAATTTAATGAAGAACTCTATGCTGCCTGTTATTATTTTTGAAATGAACGGTCAGCATTCTCGCTATGGAGTTGATATATTGGATTTTGAAAAATTTTTGTTTGAAAATAATTATTTTTATGGATTTTATGATGAAAACTTAAAAGTCCTAACCCTTGATGGAAAATTTTACGAAGATACAATTGCTGTAAAGAAAGAATTTATAGGTCAATTTAAAATAAGATGTCCTGATATTAATGTGAATATTAATTAGATTAAATTCATTAATTAACCATACTTAGATTTGAAGATTAAAAAATATTAATTTCTTAAATAAATTTCCATATGAGTTTAAATAAAATAAAGACAATTACTTCATATAATTTAAGAAAAGTTTATTTAATTTGTAAGGCCTTTTAAAATGCTGAATTTATTCAAGAAATTATTAAGAAATTATGTTTTTAAAAATGGATTTTATATTTCCAGAATAGTTGATAGAGAAAAATTAGACGATTTTTTTGATCTTATTAAGAAAAACCAGTTGCGATGCGAACTTATAAGAATTGGCGCTAAGGGGGATGGCGGGTACTTATTGCCAAATGATTTAGATGGAGTTGATGAATGTTTTTCCCCGGGTGTCTCGGTTGTGGCGGATTTTGAGGCGGAATTAGTAGATCGAAAAATTTACTGTTACTTGGCAGATTACTCGATATGTGAGTCACCTATACTTCATGACTTAATTGATTTTGAAAAAAAATATGTCGGCCTAGTTGATAACGATAAATATTTTCGACTTGATACCTGGGTTCGAGATAAAAGCAAATTTAATTCGGATTTAATTTTACAGATGGATATAGAGGGGAATGAATACGGCGTATTAATGGATTCTTCAATTGAGGTTCTGAGGAGATTTCGAATTATTATTATCGAATTTCATCACCTAAATAGATTATTTGAAGATTTCGGATTTGGTCTAATTGATTTGGTTTTTAGAAAAATTTTAAAAGAGTTTAATATAGTTCACATACATCCGAATAATTGTAGAGAGTCCATAACTCATTTTTCTTACTCAATACCGCCAGTGATGGAATTTACTTTTTTGAGAAAAGATAGAAATAATTCAAATATGGACGGAGGTATTTTCCCTAATAATTTAGATATAAAAAATATTTCTTGCAAACCAGATGTTGATTTGCCACTCTGCTGGAGAAAATAGTTTGTGAGGATTCTCTACTATTTGGGTATACGTGAAGATTATATGAGTTTATGGCAACGTATTCACATTCTTAATGAGCTTGGGTATTCTGGGTTTCAATTTGACGAAATTGATCCAGCGGACTATACAAACATGGATGAAGTAATTGAAGTGTTGAAGTTGCGGATTAGAAGTGGAAAAATTGATTTGTTTTTTACAGGTTATGGTGAATCTTATTTAAATGAAGAGCTATTGTCAGAACTAAAATTAAAGGGTATACCGTCTATCTTATTTTGTTCAGATAATTTACTTGATCCATTTGAGCATCTTAATATTTCGCGGTATTTTGATCTCGTATGGTTAACTTCAAGGGAAACGGAATATTTGTTTTCCAATATGGGTGCTAAAACAATAATCCTACCTTATGCAGCTAATCCTAATATATATCGTGGATTGAAAACTGAAAATATCAATAAAGCACTTTTTATTGGAAGCCCTTATGGAAGCCGAGCTAATATAATTAATAAACTTGCGTCAAATAGAATTGAAATTGATCTTTATACTGATATAGATAATAAATATACACATGCAAATTATATTGAAAAAATAATTAATCGATTCCCTAAAAAAATAAGATCTTTCTCAAATCTGTTGAAATTTCAAGTAGGAAGAAAAGTTTTGCTGGCGGCTTTAAAACAAAAAATATCTGGTTCTGCCGGCGTAGCTTCATCTCCTTATATTAATAGGTATTCTGGTATCAGCTTCGATAGTATGTATGAAGCGTACGGCAGATATGCAGTCTCTTTGTCTAGTACAGCTGCCCGAAACACAGGTGTACTTCAGAATCCAGTGAACGTGATAAACCTTCGAAGTTTCGAGATTCCAATGTCTGGTGGAGTTCAACTTTGCGCATTCAGCAATGAGTTGGCAGAGTACTTTGAGGATGGCCGTGAAATCGTGTTTTACTATAGCGATGATGAATTAATTGAAAAAGCAAGTTATCTGACAAGCGCACGTTCGGCCAATTACTTAAGTAATATACGTAAATGCGCACGAGAACGTGCATTGCGAGACCATACTTGGGCGAAGCGTTTCAGAGCTGTGTTTTCAAGGCTTGGTATAGCACACAAGGCCCTTCTATCATGAAACTTGTAGTGATTCAGCCAGTGCTTCCATCATATGATTGTGATTTTTTCAGAGCATTACAGCAGAGTCTCCCAGAAGTTGAATTAGTTGTGCTTGCAGATATAGAGACTAAAAGCATGCTCAATCAATACGATGCCGAGAATTCGGGATTCAAAGTTCAAAATTTACCATCCATTAATTTTTTTGGGCTCTTATTTCGCTTACATTTGTTGCGTGCCCTTAGTCAATATTCGAATGCTATTGTGATTTTCAACGGGAATCCTCGTGATGTCAGCCAGCTTTTGGGAATGGCACTACTGCGACTGGCTGGGCGTAAAGTCTATGTATGGGGAATGTTTCACAGAATTGGTGGACCAAGATTTATTTCAAATCTTTATTACAGGCTCGTTGGGAAATTGGCGCATACGTGTCTATGCTATTCGCGAGTTGGTGCGTCAAACCTTGTGAGTCTAGGCGTACCACCATCGCATGTTGGAGTCGTTGGTACAGCGATCAATGAAAAGATACCAGAAGCGGTTAGGTTGTCAGTTTCAGCTGCAGCTTTAGCAAGCTTTCGCAAATCGTCGGGTCTTCAGGGCAAACATCTTGTCCTTCAGGTCGTTCGGCTGTCTCGCTACAAAAGACCGGAACTTTTGATCGGCGCCGCAAACTTGTTGTTAGCCAAGCGTAAGGATCTAGTGTTTGTTCTGATCGGCGGTGGGGATATGCTTGAAGAGCTTCAACATATGGTCGTAGTGAACGGGCTCAAAGATTTTTTTCGCTTTCTCGGCCCTATATACGATGAGAAAATTCTTGCGAATTGGTATATGTCTGCTCGAGCATTTGTTGTTCCGACGTGCATCGGTCTGAGCTTGCATCACGCAATGGCATACGGAGTGCCAGTAATCACAGATGACAGTCTAGACAAACAGGCGTCTGAATTTTCCGTCCTATCTGATGGTATTAACGGTTTAACTTATCGAGAAGGCAACGTTGAGTCATTGGCTTCAAAAATAGAGATGGTGATTGAAGACGAGAACCTTAGGACACGCCTCTCAACAAACGCGCTTATCACTATTAATGAAATCCATACGATCAAAGCAAAGGTAGAAAATTTTAAGTCACTAATATTATTAGATAGCACAAAATGACTAAATATTTCTGCACTCTCTTTGATAAAAATTATCTAATAAAAGGTGTCGCCATGTTGCAGTCACTGGCGAGACATTGTTCCGAATCTCATGTTTATGTTTTGTGCATGGATGAGGATACGCGAATGACTCTAATCTCACTAAATCTGCCCGAAGTAACATGTATCTCTTTAACAGAGGTTGAGGACGAGGCGTTGCTTACAGTTAAGCCAGGCCGTAGCCTTGCTGAATATTGTTGGACATTGTCACCATGTCTGCCTTGGTTCTTACTCGATCGTTATTCTGAAATTGATTCAATCACATACTTGGATGCAGACTTATATTTTTATTCTTCACTTAAACCAATATTTAATGAAATTGGCGATGCATCCATTACCATCATCGAGCATCGTTTTCCAGAGCAATTTAAGCATATGGAAATACGAGGTCTTTATTGTGTAGAGTGGGTTGGTTTTCGTCGTGATACTGAAGGTATGGCTTGCCTTAAACGCTGGCGTGATCAATGTATTGAATGGTGTTTTTACCGCTTAGAGTTAGATAGAATGGGAGATCAGAAATATCTAGATACTTGGCCACGAGACTTTAAGTCAGTTCACATTATTCAAAATATAGGAGCAGGTGTAGCCCCTTGGAATTTTGGACAATATCATTTTGAGATGAGTGAAGGTGCGGTGATTACAGTCAATGACCGTCCATTGATCTTCTATCATTTTCATCAATTTCAAATATTAAATAATGGTAGATTTGATCGATTGTCAGCAGCCTATAAAGTAATGGGATCTGAGCCAGAGGAAGTATATAAAAAATACGAAGATGCAATTAATAACGCTATGTATGATGTTCAGGCAGTAGCCCCTGGATTTCAAGCAGGTTTAAAGTCGGCATCAAGAATCGGTGCACAAAGGATAGCTCAACTTTTTTTACCGAGGATAATAAAAGAATGGTTGAAAAAATTTGTGAGTGCTGTGTGAGATGAAAAAATTCGGCGAAAAAAATTTATTAATAACCGGTGGTACTGGGTCTTTTGGTAACGCAGTGATGCGTAGATTTCTTCAATCAGATTTAGATGAAATTCGTATTTTTAGTAGAGATGAAAAGAAGCAAGATGATCTGCGGAAAAAATACTCACATCCAAAATTAAAGTTTTATTTAGGCGATGTTAGAGAAGTTCAAAGTTTGAGATCTGCAATGCGTGGAGTGAATTTTGTTTTTCATGCTGCAGCTTTAAAACAGGTACCCTCCTGCGAATTCCATCCAATGGAAGCAGTTCGAACTAATGTATTAGGTACGGAAAACGTATTACATGAAGCTATCGCTGCCGGTGTTTCTCGCGTAGTCTGTTTGAGTACTGATAAGGCTGTTTATCCAATCAACGCAATGGGTATTAGCAAGGCGATGATGGAAAAAGTTATGGTAGCTACCAGTCGTAATTTAGAAAGTACTAAAACAGTAATTTGTGGCACACGCTACGGAAACGTAATGGCTTCGCGCGGATCAGTAATTCCTCTGTTTATTGATCAAATTAATTCGGGTAAGCCTATTACTATTACTGATCCAAGTATGACTCGCTTCATGATGACTCTGGAGGATGCTGTAAATCTTGTCATGTATGCTTTTGAAAACGGTAATAATGGCGATATTTTTGTTCAAAAGGCACCAGCTACCACAGTAAAAGTATTAGCTAAATCCATTCTTGAATTGATGGGTAAGCCTGATCATCCAATAAATGAGATTGGAACCCGCCATGGTGAAAAACTATATGAGGCTCTACTAGGTCGCGAAGAAATGGCTATTGCGGAAGACTTAGGGGAATATTTTCGTATACCACCAGACTCAAGAGATCTAAATTATAGTAAGTTTGTCGAAGAAGGTGAAAATCGTATAACGCAAAGTACTCATAAAGATGACTACAATTCTCATAATACTAGGCGCCTTGATATTGAAGAAATGAAGACAATGTTGATGAAAATAGATTTTATGCAAACTGTTATTCGTGGTCAAACATAACTAGTTGCTTACTAATTATATGAAGGTGCTAATTACAGGTGCTGATGGATTTGTTGGGAAAAATTTTCAATTACGTTTGAGAGAGCGTAATGATATTCAAGTAATTTGTTATACGAGAAACAATCAGTCAATTGAGTTTAAAGATTTACTACATGGAGTTGATTTCGTTTTTCACTTTGCTGGAATTAATCGGTCTGAAAACCCTGATGAATTTATTTTTGGAAATGTTGACTTAACTAAAGAGTTATGTGTAGCTGTGGCCGAGGAATCTAGATCAAGTGGGAAAACTATTACAACCGTTTTTTCTTCCTCTGTGCAAACAAATCAAGAGAATCCTTATGGGTTAAGCAAACTTAAGGCTGAGATCTTTTTAGAAGATTTAAAAAAAAATCCTCTTACACCAGTTTATATATTTAGATTACCTAATATCTTTGGTAAATGGGGTAAGCCAAACTATAACTCCGCTGTCGCTACTTTTTGCCACAACATTGCTCGCGACTTACCAATTAAGATAAATGACCCAAATGCATTGATTAGATTGGTATACATCGACGACCTAATCGACTCATTACTTCATATTTTGGATGGTAAGCTTCCGCTGTTAGATATAGATGGATATCCAGAAGTTCAGCCACAATATAAAATTTCAGTCGGCGAATTAGCCAATATAATTCAAAAATTTCGAGACAGTCGAAAAACTTTAATTACAGAACGAGTTGGTACTGGTTTGATACGAGCTTTGTACTCCTCCTACATGAGCTACTTGCCAGCCGAATCTTTTGCATACGATGTACCTCAGCATTCTGATAGTCGTGGAAAGTTTGTCGAGTTGTTGAAAACGCCAGATTGCGGTCAATTTTCTTTTTTTACCGCGCATCCTGGGGTTACCCGCGGAGGGCACTATCATCATAGTAAGACAGAGAAATTTTTAGTAATAAAGGGTAAGGCTTTATTTTGTTTTCGTCACATGCACACCGGAGAAACTCATGAATTGGAAGTGTCAGAAGAAACTTCTCAAATTGTAGAAACTATCCCTGGATGGACTCACGATATTACAAATATTGGTGATGATGAAATGATTGTTATGCTTTGGGCTAACGAGATCTTTGATAGATCCAGCCCAGATACATATAGCTGTCCCTTATAAAAAATAAAAAATATGTTGATTAAAAAACTTAAAGTCTTAACTGTTGTTGGAACGCGACCTGAGATCATTCGATTGTCGCGAGTTTTAGCTCAGCTCGATGAGTACTGTGAACATGTCTTAGTTCACACTGGCCAAAACTATGACTACGAACTAAATCAAATATTTTTTGATGAATTAGGAATACGCAAACCTGACTACTTTTTGAATAGCGCTGAAAACTCTAATGGTGCAGCAAATACAATTGGTAATTTAATTATTGCAGTTGATAAAGTACTTGAAATTGAAAAACCTGATGCCTTACTTGTGTTAGGTGACACAAATAGCTGCCTATCTGTAATTCCGGCTAAGAGAAGGAAAATACCAATTTTCCATATGGAAGCGGGTAATCGTTGTTTTGATCAACGAGTACCAGAAGAAATTAATCGTCGCATTGTTGACCATACTGCTGATGTCAATCTTACTTATAGTTCAATAGCACGGGAATATTTGTTGCGCGAGGGATTGCCGCCAGACTTAGTCATTAAGACAGGCAGCCCTATGTTTGAGGTGTTGAATTATTATAAAGAAAAAATTAAAAAACATGATGTTCTAAAAAGGCTAGATTTAAATACAGAAAATTATTTTCTAATTAGCGCTCATCGCGAAGAGAATATTGAATCAGATAATTCATTTAGAAAATTAATGAATGTCATAAATGATATTGCTAGCTCATATAATTTACCAGTCATAGTATCTACTCATCCGAGAACTCAAAAAAGAATAGATTCAACAGCAAGCAAATTTTATTCAAATGTTCGTTTATTAAAACCACTTGGGTTCTTAGACTACATAAGTCTTCAACAGAATGCTAAAGCAGTTCTTTCTGATAGTGGCACCATAAACGAAGAGTCATCTATTTTAAATTTCCCTGCTTTAAATCTACGTGAGGCACATGAGCGTCCTGAGGGTATGGAGGAGGCTGCAGTAATGATGGTTGGGCTAGATGTTGAACGTGTTAAACAGGGGTTAAGTATCATTGAGAATCAACCAAGGGGTAGTGATAGAAGCATGCAGCTGGTCGTAGACTACTCAATACCTAATGTATCGGAAAAGGTAGTACGTATCATCCACAGCTATACAGATTACGTGAACAGAGTCGTTTGGAAAAAATACTAACTTTAAATGAGAATTTTAGTCGTTACGCAGTATTTTTGGCCTGAGAATTTTCGAATTAACGATTTAGTCCAAGCTCTGAGTGAAAGAGGACATCAGATAACCATACTCACTGGGGAACCTAATTACCCATCTGGTAAATTATTTTCTGAATATTTAGCGGACAAAGCTGCGTTTAGTAATTTTTGGGAATCTCCAGTAATTCGCATTCCAATCTTTGCTAGAAAAAATAACCGGCTATCACTTTTTCTCAACTACTTGAGTTTTGTTATTAGTGCGTCAACAGTTGGTGTTTGGAAGTTAAGAAAAAAGTCATTTGATATTATTTTCGTTTATGAACCTTCACCGATAACTGTAGGTATTCCTGCAGCCATACTAAGAAAAATAAAAAAAGCTCCATTAGCATTTTGGGTTTTAGATTTATGGCCTCACACATTACATGCCGTTGGTATTGTAAAATCAAAATTTATCTTAAATTTAATTGGTAAGTTAGTTAAATTTATCTATTCACAATGCGATTTAATACTCGCACAATCAAGAAGTTTCATAACACACATAAAGCAATACGCACCGTCTAGCGTGCCTGTTGAGTATTTCCCTAATTGGGCGGAATCAGTATTTGAAAACTTTCCGTCTGAACCGGCTCAAGAGATTAATAAAAAGCCCGACGACTTTATCATTATGTTTGCCGGCAATCTGGGGGAGGCGCAAGATTTTCCTGCTATCTTAAAAGCTGCAGAATTACTAAAATCCAATAAAAATATTCGCTGGATCATCCTTGGTGATGGTCGAATGAGGGATTGGATATCTAAGAAAATTCTTGAAAGAGACTTGCATGAGCAAGTTGAGTTACTGGGTTCTTATCCTCTGGATAGAATGCCATCATTTTTTATGCATGCTGATGCATTGCTTGTAACGCTAAAGGATGAGCCCATCTTTGCATTGACTATTCCAGGGAAATTGCAGTCCTATCTTGCTTCGGGTATTCCAATACTTGGAATGGTCAATGGCGAGGGCGCTTCATTAATAATTGGAAGTTCAGTTGGTATGTGTGTTCCAGCTGGTGATTCGCAAGGTTTATCTAAATCTATATTAGCCTTCATGGATATGCGATTAGGGGAAAGAAATGCATTCGGACTAGAAGGTCGAAAAACATATGAAAATGAATTCGAACGAAATAAATTAGTTTCAAGAATTGAGAATTTTCTAGCTGATATAAAACTTTTATCATGATTTTATTAACAGGCGCATCAGGTTTTGTAGGTAGTGCGTTGCTTGATAAAATTCATTTATCGGGGAAAAATATCAGACCTGTGGTGAGAAATATTTCGCAATTACCAAATAAAAAAAATTTGTGCTGGAAAGAAATTGGAGCGATAGATTCTTGTACTAATTGGTTGGATTCTCTTAATAATATTGAAGTAATTATTCATGCCGCTGCGCGAGTTCATGTGATGAATGATTCAAGTCTTGATCCATTATCTGAATTTAGGCATGTAAACGTTGTGGGAACTCGCAATCTTGCTCTGCAAGCAGTTGAGGCAGGTGTTAAGCGTTTTGTTTATTTGAGTTCAATTAAAGTAAATGGCGAGTTGACTCAGTCAAACTCTTGTTTTACTTCTGAGGATTCTGTAAATCCACAAGATCCTTATGGCATTTCAAAATGGGAGGCTGAGCAAGCTTTAATTCAAATTGCATCAGATACGGGTCTTGAAGTTGTGATTATTCGACCACCTTTGGTTTATGGTCCTAATGCAAAAGGTAATTTTGCTTCGATGGTGAAGTGGTTAAGGCGTGGTGTTCCACTTCCGTTTGGTTCTATTGATAATCGACGTAGTCTCGTTGGTTTAGATAATTTGTGTGACTTGATTTTGCGTTGTGTTGATCATCCTGCAGCAGCTGGTCAGACATTTATGGTGTCCGATGATGAGGATTTATCTACGACCGAGCTACTAAAGCGTACTGCTTTTGCAATGGGTATTAAATCCAGATTAATAAATGTTCCTCAACCACTTTTGCAATTTAGTGCTGATATTTTTGGTAGAGGCGACTTTGCGCAGCGACTCTTTGGTTCATTGCAAGTTGACATAGCTAAAACAAAAGACATATTAAGTTGGAAACCGCCTTTGAGTGTGGATGAAGGATTAAAGCGTGCTGTTTCTAGATAAGTAGAATATTTAAATTGTTCCTGCTCTTTCTACATAGCGCATCACCGTGTCAACTTTTGTCCAACCGCCTTTTGCCATGATTTGAGGCAATGTCGCTCCAGAAATTAGTAAATCTTGAGCTGCTCCAATACGAATAGAGTGGCCACTAATGTTTCTTACTGATGATGAATCAATTCCCGATTTAATTGCTAGCCGCTTAAAAATTCTACCAATTTGAGCCCCGGTAAGTCCGTTTGTTACTTGGTCATTAATCTTCAAGCCTCTGAGAATTTTCCCATCTTTAATGTTTGCGGATTTTATCCATTGATTTATTAAAGTATTTGTTTTTGTTGAGATCTGTAACCACGTGCCTAAGCGTTCTTGATCAGTTTTGCTCTTTCTTAATAAGATTGAGGCTCCATTTTTTGTTTCACGAATATCTGAAATTAGCAGTGAAGATATTTCTGATCTGCGTCTCATCGTTTCATAGGCAAGCATCAGAAGAGCACGATCACGTTTCCCACGTAAATTGTTTTCAGTGCTTATAAGCATTAATTTTAATCTTTCCTTATTTATAGGCTCCGCTTGAGCGCAAAGCCGTCCTAATTTTCTGTGCATTTTACGAACAGCAAGCTTTGCCTCTGGTGACTTTGTTGGATCAATTAAATTAGCCCACCGATGTATTGTAGCTATCGATACTAATTTTCTTCGAATACTTGCTGAAGTGATTTTGGTATTGGCTATTTCATTGATGAATTTGGCAACTGTAGCTGGTTTTGCTGGTAGAGCGGATAGTTTGTTCTCGTTGCAAAATACGATCAGCTCTTCAAAATCTGCTTTGTAGGCTCGAATAGTATTTGCGGCATATGCGTCCGATATCATATTTAAGATATCGTGTAGTTTTTTATAGTTTTTGTTCATTATTCCTCCTTGGGGATATTCAAAGAATCAAGTAAGATCAAGAATATAAGTTTCATCTACTTGAAAATTAACTATTATACTGAAAATAGTATTAATTATATCAAATAATGATATCTAGTGCACAAATTCGGGCTGCCAGAGCACTTCTACGTTGGAGTGCGAATGATCTAGCTGATTATTCGGGAATAGGCGTGGCTACAATTCGTCGGCTAGAACTAGAGGATGGTGTACCTTCAAGTCATACTCGAACGAATACCTTGATTAGGAAATCACTTGAAGCTGCTGGTATTGAATTTATCGGAACACCTGAAGATGGTCCCGGCGTGATTCTTCGAAGTAGATGAGGACTTTTAATTGCGAGTCATTTTTGTTTATAGATAGGCGAATAAGAAATGGCGCGTCAAAATAAACCACCGCCCACTTCGACCGCACTTTCTATTTCAGACATTGTCTCTTCTGATCCCGTTCTTCCAGGTGAGTCGCGAGAGCTCTATGAAGCATGTCTTAAATCTGTCATTACAGAATTAAAGGCAACCACTGCACTACAAATTTATCTCGCTGAGCAGATGTTTGACTGTCTGTGGTGGATGCGTCGTTATGAACAACAGAAGCGCGATTCGATTTTGCGTGAAATGGCAAATTTACTTGATACTGCTGGACTTGGTAGTAAGATCTCTGAGAACAAACGATATTATTTTCATTTACTTCAAGAGGCAGATCCATCTGAAGACCTTCAAGAAATTCTTGAGCAAGCAAATCACTCCATCGATACGTTGAGACAGGAAGCTATGTATAGGGTGGGACTACAACTCAATGCTATTGATGTAAGGATAACCCTAAAGGCTAAAACTTTAGCTGGTTTTCAGGCCTCTTATGAGGCGCTTGTGAACCGTAACATCAATCGCGAACGGCTCGAGTTACAAAATGCAATCTTAAAGCGTGACCTTCAAGCCATCGAAATGGAAAAGCCTTCCCATGGCAAGCCTGCGTAAACAGCAAGCGAGTCGTGCAAACTCACTTAGATCTACGGGTCCCAAATCCACATTAGGTAAACGTCTCGCCTCACAAAATTCTCGCACGCATGGATTAAGTGTTGCGCTACCAGACGAGGTAATTGAGCCAGTGGTCGCAAAGTTGGTGCCACTGATTATGCAAGACGGTATTGAACAAAATATAGCAAAGCAAGTTGCTATGAGACTTGTAGATTATGAGCGTAACCTCGCACATGAGAGAGCGAGTTTTGTGAAGGCGACAGCAAACGAGGACGATGTTCCCATTAATCAGGACGCGGTTCTTGAGAACATTTTTGCAAATGCGTTGGTTGAGCAGGAGTCAGTCGATCCTAAATCTGTGCGAATGATGCCCAAACACCAAAAGCAGGAGAGGGACTGGATGATGGCGTCCTTGAAGTTTCTGATTAAGACCAATAAGCGACACCAGAAGAGGGCCAGGGACAACTCTGACCGACACTACAAGAGGGCGGCGAATCAGTTCATCAAGGCCTTGAGGTTAATATAATGCCCGAACAGATGACTAAAATTTACAAAACGAAGCTAAGTTCAGGGAAGGTGAGCCCGCTATTTCCTCATAGCGCATCCATGAAACGCATATTCGACCTCTTAGTTTGTTTTGTCGCAGTTGTCCTTCTCCTTCTATTCTTCATAGTCATCACGCTCGTAGTCCGTTTAACCTCACGTGGCCCAGCTCTTTACTGGTCTGATCGAGTTGGTCTCAACAACACGATTTTTAAAATGCCAAAGTTTCGTACGATGCAAATTAACACGCCTGCCGTGGCTACGCATTTACTCGCAGATCCTGATCAATACCTAACGCCCATTGGTTCTTTTTTGCGCAAAACAAGTCTTGATGAATTGCCTCAGCTCTGGAGCATCATGAAGGGTGATATGAGTTTTGTGGGGCCGCGTCCTGCGCTGTTTAATCAAGATGATTTAATCGCCTTGCGTACGCAACAAGGTGTGCATGAGTTGGTGCCAGGTTTAACTGGTTGGGCGCAGATTAACGGGCGCGACGAGTTGCCCATACCTGATAAAGTGAAACTCGATGTTGAATATTTACATCGCCAGTCATTTTGGTTTGATTTGAAAATACTGTGGCTCACTTTTATTAAAGTTGTGCGTCGTGATGGTGTGTCACACTAATTCACTTTACTGAAAACTTACATGCTGTTTAAAAATTTAGCGTTGCCTGTTTTGTCACTGCCTCGCGTTGCGAAACGCTTGGTCGTGTTGGCAGTCGACGCAAGCCTTTGCATCTTCACTGTGTGGTTCGCCTTTTATTTGCGCCTAGGCGAATTCGTTTCTCTATCTGGTCCTGCATTCTCTGCAGCGATTGCTTCAATTGCGATTGCACTTCCCGTGTTTATTATTTCAGGTTTGTATCGCGCAATTTTTCGTTATAGCGGATGGCCTGCGTTAATGACGGTGAATAAAGCTGCTGCTGTATATGGATTAATTTACGCTGCGCTATTTACTGCAATTGGTTTCCAGGGTGTGCCGCGCACTGTGGGTTTGATCCAACCTATCTTACTTGTGTTTGCTGTGGGCGGTTCGCGTGCGCTTGCGCGTTTTTGGTTGGGTGGGATTTATCAAAGCCAATTAAAACTTGCTGACCTACCTAAGGTTTTAATTTATGGTGCAGGTTCTGCAGGGCGTCAACTTGCTGCAGCAATGAACAACAGCCACGAGATGCGCGTGGTTGGTTTCTTAGATGATGACGATAGGTTGCATGGCCATGTTTTAAATGGCCAGCCTATCTTTAGTCCTGCTGATTTACCTAGTCTGGTTGTGTCGTTAAAGGTGAGCGATGTATTACTCGCACTGCCTTCTATGAATCGCAAGCGTCGGATTGAGATACTTGAACAGATACGACTAGCGCATGTCTCTGTGCGCACGCTTCCTAGTGTCACAGAACTCGCACAAGGAAAGGTCACCACTTCTGATCTGCGGGACTTAGATATTGATGATTTACTTGGTCGTGAATCTGTCGTACCAAATCATATTTTGTTAGGCAAAAACATCACCGACAAAGTCGTGTTGGTGAGTGGAGCAGGTGGTTCAATCGGTAGTGAGTTGTGCAGGCAGATTATGCAACTCGCGCCTAAAGAATTACTCTTGATTGAACAAAGCGAATTTGCGCTGTATGAAATTCATCAAGAGTTGCATCTAAAAACTGAAAACACTAGCATTCGTTTAGTGCCACTACTCGCATCTGTTCGTGATGCTGAGCGTATGCGTGAAATTATGTCCACGTGGAAGCCTGATACGGTGTATCACGCAGCGGCTTACAAACATGTGCCTTTAGTTGAGCATAATCCTGCTGAAGGTGTAAAAAATAATGTGATGGGTACTTTAACCATTGCACGTGCTGCGGCTGAACATCAGGTAGCAGATTTTGTGTTGATTAGTACGGATAAAGCGGTGCGACCCACCAACATCATGGGGGCAAGTAAGCGCTTGGCTGAGATGGTGTTGCAGGGTTTAGCAGGCATTGCCTCTTCAACAAAATTTACCATGGTGCGCTTTGGGAATGTGTTGGGTTCATCAGGTTCGGTTGTTCCTAAATTTCGTCAGCAAATTCGCGATGGTGGACATATCACACTCACGCATGCTGATGTCACGCGTTATTTCATGACCATTCCTGAAGCAGCGCAATTAGTGATTCAAGCAGGAGCGATGGCTAAGGGTGGTGATGTGTTTGTGTTGGACATGGGTGAGCCTGTGAAGATTATGGATCTCGCTCGTCGCATTATTGAGTTGTCTGGACTCACAGTACGCGATGATGCCAATCCCGATGGGGATATAGAGATAGAAGTTACAGGTCTGCGACCCGGAGAGAAGCTTTATGAAGAACTCCTCATTGGAGATAATCCCCAGCCGACTTCTCATCCACGCATTATGAAGGCGAGGGAGGATTGCTTGCCGTGGTCTGAGTTGGAGCAAAAGCTACAAGCTTTGCAAATGGCCTTAGATGTTAACGATGTGGGTGTTGTTCGAGCCATGTTGCAGCAGTTGGTGAGTGGCTATCTGCCCAGTGGTGAAATTGTAGATTGGGTGCATTTAGAGCAAGAGGCGGATATCGCGATACAGTAGGTTGGACTATCCATGCGGCGCAATACATTGCGTCCTACACGTAAATAGTAATTGCGTCCGTGAATATAATCTACTGGAAAATTCAAAATTGACGTACGAATACGCTGCGCTATTCGTACCTAAAATTTGTAGAAATTAATTTATTGCGGCTTGCTAAGGAGTCGTTATTAGAAACAGCTGAGAGCTTATAACTCAGCTGTTTTTTTATGTTTTTTTGAGATGTTTAGCCAATTCTGTTACTTTAAAAATTAAATCTTAATGCGCTGACTAGCCTAATTAAATTTTGGAAGTGATAATTCAAATTTGGAAGTTGTAAGAGATGGAGACGAAATTGTCTAAACAGATTAATTTTGCTGAATGTGAAGGTTTCCAATCAAGCACTGTGCTCAGCCGAAAGATTGAGGTAATGATTGCAGATACAACTATTGAAAACTCCACTGGTGTTTACAACTCATTAATTGAATTCATACAGCATTCACCATTTTATGGATTGGTTGAAATTGATTTTCAAAGGGATCCAAGCTTAACGCGAGAGATGCAATGGTGACGGATTCATCGCACACCTTGTCCAAAGCTGTAACAAGATCAGCTGAGTGCTTGGGGATTTCTCGTACTTTTTTAGCCAAAGTATTGGAATTGAGTCCTGCTAACGTAGTGCTTCTTTACAATGGGGAATACAAGCTCGATGAGCGACGTAAGGAATGGGAATTTGCTTTGCTATTTGTTCGTGTGTTTCGTTCCCTTGATTCCATCGTGGGCGACGAAGCTACAGCACGCAAGTGGATGAATAGTGAAAATCGTGGGCTTAATGGCAAGCCGATTGATCTGATTTGTGAAACGCAAGGTTTAATTCGGGTCACTAACTACCTGGACGCCTCACGCGGTCTTATCTGAAGCGTTTCACTGGCAAGGGCAGGTTTAGCATACGAAGAATGCCGGCATATTGCTTCTACTTTAAAACATCAGAATTTTTATTTGAATGTGTTGACTGACTTTGTTGTCTTTGTTAAGCTAAATGCAGCAGGTAAAGCCTGAATTAACCGGGACGCCAACAAAGGTATCCTAAGCGCGCTGTAAGCGCGTCGGTCTCAGGGTCTGCAATGTTTAAATGGCTCCTTCTATGGAGCCATTTTTATTTTAAGCATGTCTGCGCATATCTATCTAGATGAAAGTGGTGACACTGGTTGGATCTTTGATAAGCCTTACACGAGCGGAGGATCAAGTCGATATTTAGTAATAGCCGCTTGTATCGTTCCACCAGCAAAAGATCATAACCCTGAGCGTATTCTTCGTCAGATTTACAAACATAGAAAATGGAATCCGAGTGCCGAGAAAAAGTGGGCTCGTATGTCGCCAGATGCTCGTACAGCGTTTGCAAAGGACGCTGGGAAGTTGGCAAATTTAAACGCTGATATTTCATATCAAGTTATTGTGGCTGATAAACGTAATGTTCAGCAGCACATCCGTCAAGATTCAAATAAGTTATACAATTACATGGTCAGATAGATGTTACTTGAAACGATGTCTCAATATGACTTTGTAAGTTTTTTCCATGACCCTCGATCCATCAAGGTTGATAGTGGAAATAGTTTGCATGACTATTTACAAACAGAACTTTGGTTCAATCTGGGAGTTAGAACTCGACTGGAAACTATTCTTAGAGATAGCCGCCACTGTCTAAATCTTCAATTCGTTGACATGATTGCCGGTGTAGCGCAGTCGTTTTTTGAATTTGGAGATGGCCATCATTGGGAACACCTGCGCGATTACGTGAAATTAAAGACTCTTTTTTTTATATGACATTTTAAAGATCTTAATTGAAGAACTATGATCTGGTGATTTTTATTGCTAAGGTGACAATAACTTACTCCCTTTGCTTTCATAGATGCTCCTAAAGGTGTTCTTCATCCTCAGGCACTTTCATGATTTTCAAGCTTAACTTCTCACTCTGGCAAAATACGCTTATGTATTGATATTGCAGGGATTCCTTATGCATGTGTTGTTGGTAGAAGATGACTTGATCTTGGCAGATGGTATTGCGCGCATTTTGACTGGTCATGGCATGGTGGTGGATGTCGTTCATAATGGTCTAGAGGCGGATCAAGCACTCTCTTCGCGTGCAGTCTCGGTGATTGTGTTGGACAGAGGTTTGCCAGGCATAGATGGCTTTGAGGTCGTGCGTCGTTTGCGTTCTCGTGGTGCCACGATTCCCGTTTTGTTATTAACTGCGCGCGATGATGTGCAGGATAGGGTGCGTGGTCTGGAATTAGGCGCTGATGATTACC
>JACCDH011732105.1_pt1 | contig 34132 bp, 18 predicted proteins | sample 7442481 | NCBI WGS metagenome assembly JACCDH01 (sample SAMN15323433, study PRJNA562643) | freshwater metagenome | isolation source: river surface water | place: USA:Blue River Watershed | collected 2017-08-15
CACAAGTAACAGGAAGCACAGGTTTCTATTATAATCCTGCTGGTGATGGTGAATTAGTGATTACTGGTAAACTGACTGTTTTGGGACCTGTTGATCCTACATGGATGGCTTTAGTTGAACAAACTTCACAACCTTCTGAAATTCCTGGAGCTGGTATTCTTTGGGTAAGCACTGGACATCAATTGTATTTGGATGATCAACCTGTAGGAGTATCTGCTACTGGTCCTACAGGAGCAAGTGGTGATCGTTTCTTAACTGCTTCATCTCCTGCTACCATTTCTCCAGTAGTAGGTGGATCAATATCTTTAACTGTAGGAACAGGTTTGGCATACATTGCTGGAAATTCAGTGGTTGTAGTTGATTCAACAAATCCTGCTAATCAATTCCAAGGTGATGTTTTATCTTACAATTCAGGAAGCGGAGCTATTACCATTCATGATATTACAAGTGTAACAGGATCATTTGGTTCAAATATTGTATATGATGTAAATCTTGATGGTATTGATGGACCTACAGGTGCTACAGGTCCTCAAGGTGTAGCTGGATCAGCAACAAATACTGGTGCAACTGGTCCTCAAGGTTCTCAAGGTATTCAAGGTGCAACTGGTCCTCAAGGTTCTCAAGGTATTCAAGGTTCAACTGGACCTCAAGGTTCTCAAGGTATTCAAGGACACACTGGTCCTCAAGGTGCTCAAGGTCTTCAAGGTATTCAAGGAGAACTTGGTCCAACTGGACAACAAGGTATTCAAGGTATTCAAGGTTTCCAAGGTGTTCAAGGTATCCAAGGTCCTACAGGATCTCAGGGTATTCAAGGTGCTACAGGAAGTCAAGGTGTTCAAGGTATTCAAGGACCTACTGGAAGTACTGGTGCACCTGGTCCTCTTGTAGCAACTTCTGTGTCAAGCTCGACACCTGCTATCACCATTCCTTGTGGAGGTACTGGAATTATTCCTCTGAATGCTAATTCAAATAATGTATACATTGGTGTAGGAAATTACATTTCAATTTCTGATTCTTCATCAATCAGTCCCGATAAGGGATATCTGTATGTATATGACAAGGCAGGTGCTAATACTCTCTATGTCTTGAATAATGTGTGCTCTGCTGGATCTCAAAAGATTATTCTTGCTGATGATCTTGTAGTTCTTGTAGGTCCTATCGGATCTACTGGATTTACTGGATATACTGGTCCTCAAGGTTTACAAGGTGATCAAGGTATTCAAGGTGTAACTGGTCCTCAAGGTGTTCAAGGTGTTCAAGGTATCCAAGGTACTCAAGGTATTCAAGGTGAACAAGGAAATACCGGTCCTCAAGGTCCTCAAGGTTTTACTGGAAGTCAAGGTATTCAAGGTGTAACTGGTCCTCAAGGATTTACTGGTTCTCAAGGCCTTAAAGGAGAAACCGGTGATAAAGGTGCTACTGGTGAAAAAGGTGATCAAGGTGTCACCGGTCCTCAAGGATTTACTGGTTCTCAAGGTAATGAAGGTATTCAAGGTCCTACTGGATCAACTGGTTCAGTAGGTCCTACAGGAGCTCCTTCTTATGAGACTGGTCCTCAAGGTGATACTGGAGCTACTGGTCCTCAAGGTGCTACTGGAGCTACTGGTCCCCAAGGATTTACAGGTGCTACAGGACCTCAAGGTGATACAGGAATGACAGGAGCTACAGGTCCTCAAGGACATACAGGTATGACTGGTGCTACTGGACCTCAAGGTTATACTGGTATGACTGGTGCCACAGGTCCTCAAGGTGATACTGGTATGACAGGTGCTACTGGACCTCAAGGATTTACGGGTCCTCAAGGTCCTCAAGGATATACTGGATATACAGGTCCTCAAGGATATACAGGTGAAAGAGGTCAAACAGGTCCTCAAGGTCCTCAAGGTGTTATAGGTATTCAAGGTCAACAAGGTCCTCAAGGATTCACAGGTGCTACAGGACCTCAAGGATTCACTGGAGCTACTGGACCCCAAGGATTTACTGGACACCCTGGTCCTCTTGTGACAACCAGTGTGTTGAACACATCTCCTGCTATTATTATTCCATGCGGTGGAACAGGAACAATCCCTCTGAATACGAATTCGAACAATGCATACATTGGTGTCGGAAATTACATTTCAGTAGCTGACCCTTCCTTTACTGCTCCTGAAAAAGGATATCTGTATGTGTATGATAAAGCTGGAACCAACACACTCTTAGTCCAAAATACTATTTGTGCTTCTGGATCTCAAAAGATCATTGTTGCTGATGATCTGATCACTCTTGTGGGTCCTATGGGACCTACTGGTATGACAGGTCCTCAAGGTCCTCAAGGTTTCACTGGATTTACTGGTGCTACTGGAGCTTCTGGTGATCGTTACAATACTCAAACTACCTCCACTGCTCTGAATCCTGTACCAGCAGGAACTGTATCAGTAACTGTTTCAACTGGTCTTGCCTACATAGCTGGTAATTCCGTAATTGTTGTCCAAACTACAAACAGTGCTAACTCTTTCGAGGGTACTGTTCAATCATATGATAGTGGAACTGGTGTTATGTTGATTCATAACATTACCAATATCTTTGGTTCATTCGGTTCTATTACAGTCTATAATGTAAATCTGGATGGTGTAGATGGACCTCAAGGTTTCACTGGTGCTACTGGTCCTCAAGGTACTCAAGGTTCTCAAGGTATTCAAGGTGTTACTGGTTATACTGGTGCTACTGGTCCTCAAGGTTCTATGGGTCCTATTGGTCCTGTAGGCCCTGATGGTGATACAGGAATGACTGGTGCTACAGGTCCTCAAGGAGATACTGGTATGACTGGATCTACCGGACCTACAGGTCCTCAAGGTTATACTGGATACACAGGTCCTCAAGGTGATACTGGTATGACCGGTGCTACAGGTCCTCAAGGAGATACTGGAATGACTGGTGCTACAGGTCCTCAAGGTGATACAGGAATGACTGGAGCTACAGGCCCTCAAGGTGATACTGGAATGACAGGTGCTACAGGTCCTCAAGGTAATACTGGAATGACAGGTGCTACAGGTCCTCAAGGTGATACTGGAATGACAGGTGCTACAGGTCCTCAAGGTGATACTGGTATGACTGGTGCTACAGGAGCTCAAGGTGATACTGGAATGACTGGACCTACGGGAGCTCAAGGAATCCAAGGTATTGATGGAGCTATTTCATTACGTTATGAACTTGAGAACACTTCAGGAGCTAATCCTTCAGGAGCTGGTTTCTTCACTTCATGTTGCAATTTGAATTTAGTATTTACTGGTGAATTCAAATTTGCATACCAATCCTATAGTGGAGTTGCAGGAGAAGGATTTATGGATACCATGGCAAATGCTATTGTGAATGGTCAAGTTCCTTACATGCAAGTGACACAATCCAATAACTCTGTTGTATCTGCTTTATATCCTGTAACTGCTGTTGTATATTCAGATCCTGGAAATGGAGGACAATATAATGTATCATTAGGAACAGCTATTTATGGAAGTAGCACTTGGACAATAACTGAGTTATATACTATTTCTTTCAGTTTAAGTGGTCCTCAAGGATATACTGGATACACTGGACCTACTGGTGAAACAGGTGCTACAGGAGCTACTGGTGCTACAGGACCTACAGGTGAAACTGGTGCTACAGGACCTACTGGTGAAACAGGTGCTACCGGAGCTACTGGTGCTACAGGACCTACTGGTGAAACAGGAGCTACTGGTGCTACAGGACCTACTGGTGAAACAGGTGCTACCGGAGCTACTGGTGCTACAGGTCCTACTGGAGCAGTTGGAGCTCTGATTACAGCTCAACTGAATATTGTGGGTGGTGTTGGTATTTCCATTCCTTGTGGATCAACTTCATCAGTAGGTCAAGTGTCAATAACTGGAGTCAATGCTTCTTATTTCACAGTTGGAACATACTTTGTAGTCAATGATCCTTCAAATTCACTTACTCTGAATGAGAATAATTATTGGCAAGTAGTCTCAGTATCAGCTACTTCACCTTGGACAGTGACAGTTAAAAATATTAACTGCACAAGTAATAAAGTTCTCCCAAGTGGATTCTTTATTACTCTTGTAGGTGTTCCTGGAACCACCGGATTTACTGGATGGACAGGTCCTCAAGGTGATACTGGAATGACTGGTGCTACTGGACCTACTGGACCTCAAGGATTTACTGGATATACTGGTCCTCAAGGAGATACTGGTATGACTGGTGCTACTGGACCCACTGGACCTCAAGGATATACTGGATGGACTGGTCCTCAAGGAGATACTGGTATGACAGGATCTACTGGAGCTACTGGTCCAACAGGTGCTACAGGTGCCCCTGGTCCTCTGGTAACAGTCAACTATACTCGTGTTGCTGGAAGTGTAGTGGTTCCTCCTGGTGGAAGTACAACAATCCAATATGCATCTGCATCTGAAACCAATGGTGTATATGTAGATATTGGAAATTATATTACACTCCAATCACCTGGTTCTGGATCTTCATCATCTGTATATTTCTTAGTAACTGGAAAGACAGGTACTGGAACTGTCACTTTGAATGTTCAAAACGTCTCTGATGTATCTTACACAACTGATACTTTAGGTGTAATTGTTCTTGTTGGACCTCGTGGTATGACTGGATTTACAGGACCAACTGGTTATACTGGACCTACAGGAGAAATTGGTCCAACTGGTTCTCCTTCCATTGTAACTGGTCCTACTGGATCCACTGGACCTCAAGGTGATACAGGTATGACTGGAGCTACTGGTTCTCAAGGAGCTACTGGATATACTGGATGGACAGGTCCTCAAGGTGATACTGGTATGACTGGATCTACCGGTCCTCAAGGTGATACCGGATATACCGGATGGACTGGTCCTCAAGGAGATACAGGTATGACTGGATCTACAGGTCCTCAAGGTGATACTGGTATGACTGGACCTACAGGTCCTCAAGGTTATACTGGATACACAGGTCCTCAAGGAGACAGTGGTATGACTGGATCTACCGGACCGACAGGGCCTCAAGGTTATACTGGATATACAGGTCCTCAAGGTGATACTGGTATGACTGGTGCTACTGGTCCTCAAGGTGATACTGGACATACTGGATGGACAGGTCCTCAAGGAGATACTGGTATGACTGGATCAACTGGTCCTACTGGACCACAAGGTGATACTGGTTATACTGGATCTACTGGTCCTACTGGTATGACTGGAGCTACTGGACCTACTGGATGGACTGGTCCTCAAGGTCTGTCAGGTTCTCCTGGACCTTTAGTTGCTGCTATTGTAACATCACAATCAACTGGAACCATTGCTCCAGGTGGAACTGCTACACTCGGACTTTTCAGTACCAATGCTTTCTACATCACTGCTACAACCTACATTGTGACATCCGATGACACTGCTCCTACCAATGATAATGGTTATCTCTATGTATCCAATTATAGTGGATCTGGATCAACATCTACCATTACTGTAATCAATACATCAGATGTTACAGTTGCTGTTGGTGGAAATGTTTCTTTGGTAGGTATGCGTGGTATGACAGGATTTACAGGTCCTACAGGACCTCAAGGTGATACTGGATCTACCGGACCTACAGGTCTTCCAGGTGATAAGTATTTGACATCAGGAACTCCTGACAATACTCCTTCTGCTGGTGTTCAAACTGTCTTCTCGGGTGTTGCTACTGACCTTGCTTACATCCAAAGTAACTCCGTTGTTTGCACACTCCAATCTAATCCTACCAACTATGTAGAAGGTATTGTAGTATCTTACAATGCTGGTGCTGGAGAGCTTACAGTAAATGTAGTAAATGTTGTTGGAACTCAAGCTGGAACTTCATATGCTATTAACTTGGATGGTGTAGATGGTCCTCAAGGTCCTACAGGTTACACTGGACCTACTGGTGAAACGGGTCCTACTGGTATGACTGGATCGACCGGACCTACAGGAGCTACTGGACCTACAGGTGAGACTGGAGCTACTGGACCTACTGGACCTACTGGAGAAACGGGTCCTACCGGAGCTACTGGACCTACAGGTCAAACTGGAGCTACTGGTGCTACAGGACCTACAGGGGAAACTGGATCTACAGGACCTACAGGTGAAACAGGGGCTACAGGACCTACAGGTGAAACTGGAGCTACTGGACCTACAGGAATGACAGGTGCTACTGGACCTACAGGAGCAACTGGTTCAACAGGACCTACTGGTCTTCCTGGTCCTCTCATGACCGCTACCATCCAAACTATCCCAGGATCAGTTGCTGGAGCTTATAATGTGTCATGTGGAACAAACACTCCTATTATAACCTTCACCGATGCTCCTTATTTCACCTATCTGGGTGTAGGAACCTATGTGATGTATACTGATAATGTCAATTCCTATTACTTCCGTGTTGCTGCTATTAATAGCACTCTCCAAGCTACATTGACATATATTGGATGCAATGCTGGACAAACTGCTACTATTCAAGAAGGTTACGATATTACCATTGTTGGACCTGGACTCATTCAAGCTACTGGAACCAGTTACAGTGATTACTTGTTCTGGAATAATAGCACTCAACAATGGACAACTGGAACAGGATCTGTTCATCTTGGATCCAATTCAGGTTTGACATCACAAGGATTGAATGCTGTTGCCATCGGATTAAGTGCAGGACAAACTTCTCAAGGAACATTATCTGTTGCTGTTGGTACATCTGCAGGTTTGACATCACAAGGAGCTTCATCTGTTGCTATTGGTGATTCTGCAGGTGCATCATTACAAGGATCCACTGCAGTTGCTATTGGTCAATCAGCTGGAGGTTCTTCTCAACAAAATGATGGTATTGCTATTGGAAGACAAGCAGGTCAATTAACTCAAGGAGTATATGGTGTAGCTATTGGAGGTCTTGCAGGTAATAACACACAAGGTGCTCAGTCTATAGCAATGGGTTTACTATCTGGATACCAAACACAAGGTGCTCAAGCTGTTGCTGTTGGTTCTCAAGCTGGTCAAAGCTCACAAGGTTCTAATGCTATTGCAATTGGTTATAATGCTGGCAATAGTAGTCAGCAAGGATCTGCAGTGGCAATTGGACAAAATGCTGGTCAAAATAGTCAAGGACAATATGCAGTTGCTATTGGTTATCAAGCAGGAAATACAAATCAACCTGCTCAGTCAATTGCTATCAATGCTACATCATTAGCATTGAATCCTTCTACAGGTGGTTTCTTCGTCAATCCTATTCGCAGTGATACTGGTTCAGCTTTCCTTGCTTACAATTCTACAACTAAGGAAATTACCTATGTGAATGGTGTTGGACCTACCGGACCTACCGGACCTACTGGTATGACAGGTGCTACAGGACCTACTGGCGAAACAGGAGCTACTGGACCTACCGGACCTACTGGTATGACAGGACCTACTGGCGAAACAGGAGCTACTGGACCTACTGGATGGACAGGTCCTACAGGTCCTACTCCTCTTTTGGTTGTTGGATTGACTGGATCTACAGGAATCAGTTTCACATCCATCACCAATTTGATGTTTGATGCTGATTCTGGATTTGATTTGACAAGTTCAGAAACTGGAACAGTACTTGTTGGAATGAATTCTACCTTCAAATATTGGCAAGTAGATGGTGATACTGGAACTCAACTGGTTGCTGTTGGATTAGATACAGTCAATTTCATTGCTGGAACTGGTATTAACATTTCTACTGATCCTAATAGCTCTCCTCAATCTATTACTTTCTCAGCGCCTATGTCAACTGGACCAACTGGATTTACTGGTAGCACCGGAGCAACTGGTTATACAGGATCGACTGGTATGACAGGTCCTGCAGGAGCTCCTTCCGTCATTACTGGACCTACTGGACCAGCCGGTTCTGCTACAAACACAGGTGCTACTGGTCCAACTGGAGAAACGGGTGCTACAGGACCTACAGGATGGACCGGTCCTACTGGATTTACAGGTAACACTGGACCTACTGGAACTGTAAATGCTACTGGAACTATCTCAGTGATTAGTATAACTAGTTCTGCTCCTGCTTATCTGAAGATGACCATTGGAGGTGTTGATTACTATGTTCCAGCATGGACTGGACCTCCTCCTTGGTAAATTACAAAAACTATTTTAGTATCATGATAAAGTTTAATAAAAATTAAAACAAAATAATTTTACATAAATCAATTTATATAAATAGAATTATTTATATAAATAAAAAATAGAATATTATGTTTGATTTCTGTTATACCCATCAACATCTTCCTCGTCATCTATTCCTCTCTTCTTTTGTCGCTTTTATCATTCTCAATATTATCGAAAACTTTATTCATTATAATAATGGCAAACATATCGATTCTAATCAACTCTTTTATATGGAACTTCCTTCTAAACATGATATGATCAAAATTGTCTTTGTCATGTTCATTTTTGCCATCCTACAAGGACTCTTCACTCTTTTTCTCTATAAATTTACCAAAATTTAAATCATCATTTCTTTATATACATTAAATTTAATCAAAAATGATCAATTTAAAAAAACCTTATTTTTTTTAATACCTAAAATTTTATAAAATGAAATCAATATAAAGAAACTTTATTTCTTTATATACCTAAAAAATGTAATAAAAAACTTAATAAACAGGATACATATATGGGTTTTGGTAGAAGTAAGCAGAAGCGTTAGCAGTTCCTTCAAGTGGGAATGGTTTCCATGTAATCATTTCATCAGGAAGAGAAATAAAAGGGTTAAAATTACCTTTTGGATTCATAATTAATTGAAATCCTTCTTTTCTTTGATTTAAAAACCATAAAATGGTAAAAATAGAAATGAATATAAAGAAAACTTTCATTTCTCTAAAATAAAAAGAGAAAAATTACTCGGGATCACTCTCATCTTCACCGATATCACTTTCGCTCTCTATTTTTTCATAAAGATCTTGATTCTCTTCATTCTCTAATTTTTCCATAAAATTCTTCTTTTTACCCATTAAATCTAAGGGAATCTTTCTTTTTCGAATTCTGACATTTTTTCCATAACAAATGCTTTCTAATTCTCGTCTCAATTTACTCTTTGTATCAGGTTTTCCATTTCGATAAAAAATATCATAATTCTTTTCATCTATATTCCATGTATATCCTCTTTGTGATTTAATTACAAATACGCGTGAGCCATCTTCTTCTTCTACTTCTTTTAAATATCCCTTTCTTGGCCAAAAGATTTGATCAAATGTATAACGATATCCATAAATTCCATTATAAAAAGCACAAATATAAGTATTTGGTGAAATGAAATCTAAATCTTGACCAGATTGGTAAGGTTGATAATCACGTAAGATCTCTTCATATTTGATTTCAAAAGGTATTGATGAAATGGGTTTTTGAAATTCTTCTTTTTCAGAATCGGATGAAACTTCATCAGGAATATGTAATTCAATTTTTTCATGTAAATTTTTTTTGGAATGTGTTTGAATTTTCTTTTTCATAAAACTGTGTTTTAAAGCTTCCCATTCACTCTCCATTTCACTCCATTCACTTTCTAATTCTTCTAAACTTCGAATTTTTGACATTTCTCTATTTCCTACTCTCTTCTTTTTTATCTCTTTTTATTTCGCATACTTTGCATTTTTTGCAAAATGGGTGGAGTCTCTTTTTCCATAATTCTCATAGGAGGTCCCTCCAATACATGTTGAATTTGTGATTCCGTCATTCCACCTACATCCATTTTGATGATAGGTAATTGAGTGTCGATACTTTTATTCCAATGTCCATCAATAAATTGGTTTTGTTGAACACGAGCATTTTCAAGTAAAAATTTACTACTGGGTTGGCGTCGTTTAATCAAACTTTCCGTTTCAGATATCACTTCATCACGAATCATTCCTGTATCTGCTCCTGACACATAATTGACAAAGTTGGATTGAACTTCCTCTGTCAAATTTACATTAATTTCATCATATACATCTGTAATTCTCTCAATATTAATTGTAATCATTTCATCTAATACATTTTTACGATCATCCATAACCCAACGATCTCCTTTTTTCAAAAGTAATTTCGTATTTTGTTGATCTTTTTGATTTGGAGGAATAATTACATTACAATTACGAGGATTGCCATAATGAACTTCTTCGATAAATTTTACTAAAGAATTTGTATTCATTTGCTGTATCACCTCTTCGACAAATCCTTCTTCAATATGTGATAAATCTTCATTACCAAAGTCATTGACATTAAATAAAATATTATTATTTTGTATAATATTCGTTGTCTTTACATAACTCATCGAATTTTTTAAGATATCATTTTGATCTTTTAGGATCTCTTGATTGGATATTAATGCTTCTTTTAAGATTACATTCTCTAATCGTAATTTTTCATTTGTTTCAATTAATTCTTCAAAATCACCAACATGAAATGCTGATTTTCGACAGACTTCTTTCATATGTTTTTGTAACAAAAACATGGAAAGAAAACTCATTTGACAATATTTACAATGATATTGATCTGTTTTATAAGTATCTTCACTGGAAATAATCATATCATTCTTGGATCCCCGACGAAAAGTAGAGTGATAATCATTGTCTGCATTTCGAAAAACGAATTCATCATCATCTATGATGGATAATAGATGATTTTCTTGTTCTCGATTTAATTCAAAATGAGGTGAATCATATTTTAAAAAACGATGATTTTTGATAAAATGAAAAGTTATTTTTTGAAGATCATCATCGGATTCTTCACAAAAAGGACATTGATAATAAAATCCTTCGCGATAAATACAATCAGTCTTTTCAACCTTCTCTTCTCGATTAATTTCTTTTAATAGTTTGATAGATTCATTTTCTAAATAATCCAATGGATACATTTCATCAGAATTTAGTTTGATAAGTGCCTCCCATTTCATTTTGAAAATATCAATATTTTTACATGGAAAATAGATCCATTTATCCATATCACGATATTTTTCTTTTTTGTGTCTTTGTAAATTGTGTAAATTGGAAGTAATAAATAATAAACCTTTACCATGTTTAAACCCAATGATTACAATATCTCCAGATTCTTTTATATCTTGATAAATACCTGTTCCTGATGTTTTTTTACTAAAACGAAATATCTTTTCGGTTTTTTTAATTTCATGCTTTTCAATTAAATGTTCTATATAAGACTTTCCCGACATATGATAATCGGATTTACATAAACGACAGTAATTCGAAAAAGAGAGATCTTCTGTTTCTTTTGGAATATTTTCTTCTTTTTCAACTGTATCATGGTAAATCTCTTTTTGATCATTACTCTCCTCTGAATGATCAAATCTGGTTTTTAAATCGGATTTTATTTTACATGGATTTTTTCGTTGGATATGTAAAGAGTATTTTGTTTTATCTGTAAATTCTTTTTTACAACGATCACATTCATAACAAACCATATTTCATCTCTATATGATTTTACATATTTTTTTAAATTCATAAACTCCAAAATTTGCCAATTTTGGCAAAATTTTAGAGAAAAATCACCAAAATTTTGCCAATTTTTTTATATTTAAAGAAATTAAATATAATATTGTTTTTTTTTATAAAAGTAATTATCGTTATGCTAATCATAAAGATAACAATTTAGTTGAGGAGAACCTCGATCTTCTTTCCCTTCTTGGAAAGAGTGCCAACATGACGGCAATGGAAATCAAAAACCTTGTTATCCAATTCGCAAGTAAGATAATTCTTACCACTCACGGAAATCTTCGAAAGGGAAGTGTAATACTGTCCCTTATACAAAATCTGGGAATGATTCTTTTCCATCGGAATCATCTTTCCAATTGGCTCGGATTCATCCGAATCTTCGCAAGGAGAATACAGCATCTGTGATTGCGGGAAATAATAAAGCTTCTTTCCACGAATCGTCTTAATCTGCTCGTAATCCTCTCCGTCATCCTCCTCCTCATTGGAAAAGAGATGCTCAATGGAAGGGGGAAGAGTCTCCTCTTCCTCATCCGATCCGAAATCAACGGCCTCCTCGGCAACTGCCTTTTGGCCAACAACCTTCTTAGGGGTTGCATTCTCCTCCTCAGAATCAGAAGCCTCCGTAGAACGGGACTTCATCGGCTTCGAAGTCTTCTTAGTCTTCTCTGCCTTGACAGGCTTAGCAGACTCAACGGGCTTCGACGCCTTCTTCTTGGGGGTGGGAATCTCTTCCTCCTCCTCTTCAGAATCCGAAACGGATTCCACATCGGAATCGACAACATATCGCTTGCCACGATTCTCAGCATCCTGTCGAAGAATCTCTTGGACAGCACGCATGGCCTTGGTAAGAACGCGAGCGTCCTTGTGATCCAAAACACGGCGGAAAGGGTGATTCTTGTCGAGCTTGTAATAGCCCTTGTCATTCCGAGGACGGGAGCCACGCTCCTTATCCATCTTCTCGAAATAAGAATCCTCAGGCTTTGCCTGACGAATATCCGAATCAGCATCCTCGGATGCCTTCTCTACAAAATCCGTCTGGAAAATCCGAACATCCTCCGAATTCGCAGTATGCTTCTTCAAATGCATGTGGCAAAATGTCGTCTCACCCGAAATAGTCTTCGTGCAACAACGATAGGAAAACTCTTTAATTTCGCCATCTACAGCCTTCTTCTCAATAAAAACAAGAACAGGATTTCCATCCTTCTCCTTCTGATCCAAAGCCAAATATGCCTTTCCAATGGTAGGAATACGGACAGCAGCACAACAACGAGGTCGCTCCACCTTCTCCGCCTTCTTACCCTTCTTCTTAGTAACCTGCTTCACAATCTGCATGGTGCCCTCATCGAGCTTCTGCAGGAGAGTGGGGTCAAGGTTAGATGCCATAGTGCTCATTGTTTAAAAATAAGAACCAACTTTATATAAATGATATAGAATGAATTGATGAAGTTTCTTTGATTCATTTTTTTTTACATATTTACGTTATGCATTTTTATAACAAATGATGAAATATAAATGATAAACGTAAAAATTATATTTACGTTTTATTATAAATTTTAAAAAAATAACTACCTAAAATTAACCAAAATAAAAAGAACTATTTGATTTTTTACCTTTTTGCACCTCATCATAAAACAGCATACAATAATCAAATACCTTATCTTTATTTAATTCAGGACGATTTTCACGTATATATACATACATCTTTTTTAATTTTTCTTTCTTGGTAAAGCTACTATTTAAGCAAATCTTCAATAGTGCATTTTCTACCTTAGGCATAAAGTGATATTTGTAACGTGTTTTTTTTGAATATTGAACACCCTAAACTTAAGATTTCGAAAACTTTCATTTTTTTTAGAAAACAGGCATTTTCGTCAATGCTTTGACTGCACTTCCTAATGAAGTAATATTTGAATTCGCTATATTGTGTTTTACTCCACGATTACCATTATTGGACGGTTTTAATTTGTTCTTCTCATTCTCTGACATTCCTTCATAAATCTTTTCAAGAGCACTCTTTAAATCCTTTTCTTTTTTACAAAATTTACATTGCATTTGAACAGCAACTTTGTCAGAAACGGGTTTATTTGCGAAACTCATAGGGATGGTTTTATCTTTCATTTTAAAAGAATATTGTTTCGTGTTTTTATTAAATGAAACACCAGTTCCCTTAATACTTAAATCTGTAGGAAATAATTTGGAACGATTTTTAAAAGTATATTTATTAAGCATAGTGCCAGATTCAAAGCCATGTTCATATTGAATTTCAAATGACCAAATAGAACCTCTTTCAATCGTATCAACCCCTTCTTTAAAACGACGTTCTTTCACTTCATTTATCATTTGAATAACAGTTTTATAATTGGAAATAATGACAATAGGTTTGAGAGATTTTGTAGATCCGTTGTTAGCAATCGGGTTATTACTATTTTCCATGATGGTTGGAAATAGAATTTTCTTTTTAAAAGATTCAAATTGAAAAGATCTCAATCCACTCGAATTCATATTGATATTTACTTCTCTTCCATTTGGAGATTGATAAGAGACTTTCTTCTCTGTATATCTCCAAATCATTTTTGGCACTTTTGATTTGAGTGAATTTACACCAATTGAATTAGTGGTTAAATTTGTTGCAATATTTTGACCATGCCAATATTTTTTATAATTTCCACCTTCAAAAAAATCACGAAAACGACCGAAATCATTCTCATTTTTAATCGATGTCTTATCACTTAAATAAGGAACAGGCTCAATATCCACATTTTCACTTACACTATTATATAAAATAAAAGCTGATTCAATAGCCGGAACTTCTAAAGATGTCAATATTTTAGAATAAATCATAGATGGATCCTCAATTCCTAATTTCTTTTTTAAATCAGCGGTTTCACGAATTACAAACATCTCACGTATTCCCAATTCATCTAATTTCGGAAATTCTTCTTGAATGGAAGAGATAATATCATTACAACTTGTTCCTTGCACGACTACATATATGGGTTGTTTATAAATAGTTGTCATCTCTAATGTATATTTAGATTTTATTCGTTTCGTATTTTCTTTTTTTTTCTTTCTCAAGAATGAAAGAAGAAGTTTGATTGAATGAAAATCTTGTTTCTGATCAAATCAAGTTTTTATCAAATATTTTTCTTCTTTCCAATTTTGTATTTTTTTGTAAATAAACTCTCTTTTATCCATCTCTTCTATTGATTGTTCATACTCATAAGATAAAAAAAAGTAAAAAAAGTAAAAAAGTAAAAAAGTAAAATAAATAAAAAAAAACTTATAAAAAGTAAAATAAATCAAAAACCCATAAAAAGTAAAATAAATAAAAAAAAAAATAAAAATAAAAAAAAACAGCCATACTCATAGAATCAAAAACTGGCCATTTTTGATTCTTATTTTGAAATTTGTAATTTAAACTTTATACCGCAGAATCCCCAATTATATTTTTTTGATCAAAGATATGTCGTTTTTAATAAAAATGGTTTTTGTCTTTATTTGTGAACAAATGGAAATATAAAAATATATAAAAATGACGACTTTCCTTCGGAAAGATGATATATTGAATATAGAAAAATGTAGCAAATAAAACAAAAGATGAAGAATCCATATCTTTCTTCTCTTACCCGTTGTCATGACTTTACCCTTTTGAAAATGATTGCCATTTTCAAAAAATGAACTTAAAGAAAAATGATTAAAATAAATTGACTATAAATTGGATTCGAAAAAGATGGATCTCCATCCTCTTTATTGATTCTCTAAAAAGTCCTTTTTCTGTGGTCATAATAGAAAATGTGATATAAATCTTTTTATCCATTCGATAAAAAGATAATTCTACATTATTTTACTTTTTAACATTTCTCAAAATAAAATCTATTTCTTTATATTGAATTCATTTTATCAATTCTTTTTGTTTCATTTTGCACAATTTTTCTAATCAAAATCGGTCGATATAAAGAAAAATCAACTAAATATATTGTTATTACCAAATAAATTAATTTATAAGTTTGGATATGTGGATTACATCCTAGTATCTGACTATTTTACAAAGACGATTACTAGGTTGTCATGATCGGTTTCGTTTTATCTTTTTTTATGAATAGCATAAAAAAGATTTACGTTGAATGGAAGAGTAAAAAAAATGATATAAAAAAATGAGAGTGGATGAAGATTGATAGTGATATAAAATCATTGGTTTTTAAGTCAATATTCATATAACGTAAATTTATCTAAATAAAAATGGATGAAGCGGAAGAGATGATGAATACGATGGTGTTATTTAGAAAGAAGAAGGTGTTAAAACCGGATTCATTGTTGATTCCAGTGGAATCGAAGGCACCTGAAATTCAGACATCAATATCAGCGAGTCCTATACAAGTCATTTCATTGAATTCTGAGAAAGATTTTGATTTGGATGAGAGTTGGGAAGAGGTAAATAGTGATCGACGTAAAAAGAAGATTATGCCGAAGATTGAGGAGGAGGAGGTCGATTTGGTTGATTTCTCCAAAGCTGAGACACAGACTTATTATTTGTCACAACTGATTCGTGAACAAGTTTGTATTCATTGTATGGGAACAGGTAAATGTCGAGAGGGCGATAAGACGCATTCTGGTGTTTATTTTCCTGATGAGATTCGAGAATATATTTCGAATCCGAATAAGATGAAGAGTTTGGATCTTTTTTTGAAGAAGAATACACCGAAGGATGATCAATTTCGTCCTTTTAAGATCTCTTATTCCATCTGTCTTTTTAATCATTGTCGAAAGCATTGCAAACATTGTCGTGCTGGAAGAAGTGGTATTATGAAAGATGAAGATGGAACAGAGATTTGGTATTGTTATCCAGATCTAACACGAGTTCAGAAGAATCGTTATTTGATGATTGGTTTACATATTGATTTGGAACTAAAAATGGAGAAGAATGGTTCACATACTGGTATGTGGAAGTCAGATCATTGTCGGATTGTTGAAGAAGAGACAGAAACGATGCTAATGACTTCGATGGAATCTCCAATTGTTTTGGGATCTTCTCAATGGTTGGAAATTGCTAAGAAGGCGCCATCACCGAATGCTCTTTTATCACCAGCTTCAAAATCAATTTCAGAAGAATCTTTTTCCTCTGAAAAGAGACCTATTCAACGTAGTATTCGACCTCGAGAAAATACAATGCCTCCTATTTTTGAGGAGATGAAAAAGATGATTGAAAGTCAGCGAGAAATGATTGAAAAATTGATGAACAAGACAGAAATGATGGAACAATCTTTGATTGATATGCATGTAAAGTTATCTGATATTCAAAAAGAGAACCGAGATGTTCGTGAAGAATTTCAATATAATCAATTTTATCGCGATATTCGTAGTCTTCTAAAAGAAGGTAATCAAATTGTTGCAGAAAAGATCATGAAGACACATCAATACAAATATATTGTGCTGGGTGATCATTTCTAAAAGTGATACATTTTGTATAACGTAAATGTAATTTATAAAAAATGAATTTAGAAAATAAGTAAATGAATGGATATATAAAAGAAGTCCAATAGGAATAAATGATCACAGATGAGTTGCCTAAGACAGTTTTATATCCCTCTTGAAGATAGAGGATGTATGGAATCCAAAATTCGTAATAACCCTATTTTACATACGCACTTACAGTTAGTATATCAGTTTTCTAATCAATATGTATATGATGTTTTTGTTTTGAAAAAGAGAGATTTAGATAATCATCAGATGATTGAAATCATGAAGAAGACTCTTCAAACTGTTTTTCAAAACAAGATTGTCATTTTAAAGGAATATTCGATGGATATGAAGATCAAATTGAGGGATGAATGGAAATCGATTTTTCAATTTATGAAGGATAATCATATTCTTCCTACAAAGTTGATTTTTCAGTCATTTTCATATTGGAATATGGTATTTTCGAGAACGAATCGAGCCATCCATGAACTTTTTGTTGAATTAGTAAATTGTTACAATCATATGAATCAATATTATGAAGAACAAACTATTCAATGGAAACCTTATTATCGTAGGAGAGAAGATATTCGAATGGATATTAATAAAGAAGCTGAATATTTCATATTTATTTTGGAGTATTTTTTGATGTTATTGGATATTTCGATTGAAAATGAGGAGAAGGGTGATAAATATCAGAATGGTGGTAATTACATTCTTCATATCATGGATATGATGATACATTTTCATCTTGAATCAAATATATCAGATACAATAGAAGATTTTGTGTATCGTGTTTTGGATTTTCCGATTCATGTGATTCCAGAATGGAATAAAAAATCAGATATGATGATTCAATCAGATGATGGTTTTTTTGGAGGTTTTATTTATGAACCATCTGATTTTAAAAGACATTATCAGAATATTCATATACATGCAACGAAGATAGTTCAATCTTTTTCAAAAATGGAAGAACTTTCAATGGAAGATGTGAAAGAATGGATTTCAATCTTACGTGAAATGAATTTAATTCAAGAGATGAAATATACTCATTATCTTCCAGAACAGTTGATACATCAGTTAAATAGTATAGTTCGATCTATCTATGATCGAAAAAAGATTACTGAAATAGATTATATTCTTGTATATTACCGTGTTCAAATGATATTATTTTTTATATCGAAAATTCATTTTCTTTAATTCTTTTTTTATAATAATGATAGATATACAAATATTCATTTTGTATATTTAATTACTATTCATACCAATTTCATCCATAATATGTTTCAGTATCTCTTTTTGATATCTTTGATTATCAGTTAATTTCATGATAAATATTTGATTCGAATACCATTGATCTTCATTCAACAATTTATTATCAATCACATTATATTTCAAAAAGAGATTTTGCATATTTTTACAGATCGTTTTCATGATATAGTGTCCATTTGGATCCATAACCCATTTACCATTATAATAATATTCATATACTCTCTGATTCTTCTTTCGAATGGGATAAAAGATCTTTCCACCTTGAATAGATCGATAATACAATTTAAAGATATATAGGATAGATCGATAATCCTGATAAATCAAAGCTTTCATAACATCACTATCAGAAAGATAATAAGATTCTTCTTTGATCTCCTTAATTTTAATGATTTCACCATTATATTCAGTATAACTAAATTTCTGACACTCTTCAATATGCGTTAATCTCTCTTCAACCTTTTCAATACGATGACAAATCATATCCATTTTACGAAAGATTTCACCCATTAACATTTCAGTTCGCATCATGATTCTTTGAATCGAATCTACTTCCATTTGTTTCTTTTCTACATCAGGCACTAGATCTGAATGAGATTTATGAAGAAGATCAGGTTCTTGTTGTTTCTTTTCCTCTTCAAGTTCATCTTCTGATTCATCTTCATCTTCAGAAACCTCTTTATCTTCACCTTCATTCATATCAAATAAGGATTCATTATCATCTTCGGATCCATCTTTATGAGAACCATGTTCTTCAATTTCTTCATGTTCAACTTCTTCTAAAAATGGAACTACCAAATCAACTTCTGAATCATTTGGTTTCTTTTGATTCAATAACTTTTTCATAAGAGGAGGAAATCCAGATTGAGACATAGAATACAGATTTTATTTACTACAGCAAGAAGATATTTTTCCCCACTCTATACCATTTCATTTTTTATTTCATTTTATACAAAAAATATAATTTCATTGAATAGAGGATTATATTCAAAGATGAAAATAGAAAAAACAAAAAAAGAAAAATCTATGCAAAAAAGAAAAGATTCAGAGATGAATGGAATGAAAATTCGTAAAAGTAAAGCTCCTCATATCCTAACTTTTAAAAAAATGAGACAAAGTGATGATTTATTAAAATCTCCTGATTTATTATCTTTTTCAAAAGATTTTTCTCCTCGTTCTGGTTCTGAGCTTAAATATAATGAAAAATTATGGAATGAAAAAGAAAACATACGAACAACCCATAATTGTTATTCTTATGCTCTTGGAAAGATTCGTGCAGGTCTTGATTCAAAAGCTCAACCTGGATATAGTTCTGGTTTTAATCATGTCGAAAATGAAGATTATAATTGTTCAAATTTCTATGAAAGACTTAAAAAAGATGTGCCTGGATCTTATCTCGAAACCTTCGATAACCCATGTATGCCCGGTTTTTATAAAATATTCCTCATGCTGGATGTCGGAAATGACTATCATTGGGCCCGTGAAGATCATGATATGTATTGGTCGCATAAACCTGGATCAACTGCAGTGACAAGAAAAGATGCAAAAGGAAATCTTATCAAAAATCCACTTCTTTCCAGTTGGAAATATGAATCATTAGATTATAAAAAACCATGTTTCTTTGCTTGTGTCTATTCCGATCTCTCCACTTCTATCTCCAAAATATACCAAGATGACTATTTTGGTTAGTTTCTTTATATTCAATTTTTTTGATCAAAAATAAAATGATCAAAATAAAATGAAAAATGGAATTAAAAGATTTTGCGTTTTTCGAGAATGAGTTCATGAATATATTTTTCGATTAAAAGTATTTTTTTATCATAATTGGGTTGATTACGATTTTGTTCAAGAACTTTTCGTTTTTCTTCTAATACGCGAATTTTGGATTCTATATTTTTTAATTGAGAGAGTTTATTGGGAGGAAGATTTGGAGAGTGATTTGGTTTTTCATTTGTAAGAGAAGATTGGTTATTTTCTTTTTTTGGTTGATTGGGTGAGTTTGTTTTGTTTTGTAAATTAGATTCATTTTGATTCTTTTTTTCAGATGTTTCCCATGAAGAATAATTCATTCCCTTTTGACGAAGGATATTTTTAAAAATTTCTAAATATCGCATATAAATAAACTTCTTTTTATAATAAATGACAAAATAAAAGAAGAGTATTTCTCGATTTAAACGAGTCAAAAAGGATTGAAAAATTTCAGAATTATTTTCAACATATCCATATAATGTTTGGAATATATTTATTTCTTTATCAATACGTTCTTTTAGTTTTAATGAGATATTGCCATTATATGATCTATTTTTTTTACCACAATTAATAAGAGTTTTTACTTGAAAAAATTCTGTAGGATCACTAAAATAAGGAAGTGAAGTTTCACAATTTATGTGTTTACCTATTTTGTCATCATAAAATTCTTTTACTTTTTGTTTAAAAGATTCACTATTAAAAAATTGATAAAAATTTTGTATATTATTTTTTTTACGAATAATCATCTTTTTCATCAATTCTTTGTAACGATTGGATTCATTATTTTTCTTTTTACTTTTATTTCTATTTTTATTTGATTTTATAACTGAGTTTAATAAAGGTAGTTTTTTCATTTTTTGTTCGTCACTACCACCTCGTTGATGTTTCTTTTTTTCTTTTTTCCCCTTTTTTCCCTTTTTACCTTTATCTTCTTTTGATTTTAACGATCTTACTTTCTTTGCCAATTCAAATAAACTCTTTTCACGAATGAATTCTTCAATATTTGCATCTTTTGCAAATAATTGTTGAACCATTAATACATAAATAAACCAAAATTGTAATAATGGATTCCAATTTGAAAAGGATTGAGTAATATTTTGAAATATATCATTTTGATAAAAGTTTTCAGGAAGTGATTTTACATCATCTCCATTTTTACCATTTGGATAGATTAATAATGTAAAAATGTATCGACTAAATAATTCACTTGGACCATAGTTTGTTTCACCAAATAGACCTTGATCTTTTAAAATAAAAGATATTTTTTCCATTCCTGTAAGTGGAATCTTTTGTTGTAATTCGGATTGAATATAAAGACTTTCTAAAAATTGGATTTGTTGATCACATTTTTTTAATTTTTCTTGAATTTCAGTAAATTTCGTTTTGATAATCACCTGATATTTTTCACGAATGGCTGGTAATTGATTTTCATTATTTTCAATATAACTAAAAAGACTCTCAAAATATCTTTCAAATTCACCCTCTGGATCTTTATATAAAGACATTAATTTTGATTTCTCCTCATTCGATATATTCTTCTGTTCCTTTTCCATCAATACTTCCGGTGAATCTGTAATATCATCTTCATACTCTTCTTCTCTTTCTTCTTCACCTTCAATATTACCATTTTCATTTTCATTCTCATCCTCATTTGTATTTCCATTATCACCACCATACATTTTGGTTTGATTTGCACTGGTTTTAGTATTTTTTAATCTTTTAAATTTTTCACTTAATGGTAATGTATCATAAAACAAAATACGAATATATTCTACTAAATCATGAACATTTCCTTTATCAATATTACTTTGTAACATCTTTTCATATAATTGTATCTTTAATCGGATCTCTCTTTTTAATTTATCCGAGTTGAGCTGTAATACATTCTCCATTTCCTCTATCTTATAAATCATATTCTTTTTAATTTTTAATCAAAATCAAAAAAATATACATCTTATCTCTACTTGATCAAATTTTTGAGTATATAAAGAAATGGTTTCTTTATATTGAATTCATTTTATAAAAAAAAATTAAGATTGAATCATTTGTGAAATTTTTTGCATTTGTTTTTCGGAGATGAAGATATGTGAAGATTTCTCTTTTCCATGTTTTTGGTTCATTTCTTTCATATAGGAGATGAAAGGATTCTCATCACCTACTTCTTCTGTTTCATTTTCATAAATCTCTGGATTTGATAATATTTCACGAATGAATATACGACGATCTGATGAAGAGACTTTTTGAATCTTTTCGACAAATGAAGATTTTAATAAACGCACTTTCTTTTCAGAAATCGATTCTTGACTTGTTCCTGCCAAAACAAAGATCTGTGTATTTCGAATCGTAATCTGATTTGCATTCTTATCTGTAAATACTGACAAATAACGAAGTGCTCCATTATCCATATAAGGAATATAAATATCTTCTTTGTTTAAAATTCGTTTTAATCCCTGATAATACGATTCCACATTATTTGTTTTCTTTAAGTTTGATTCATTTTTATTATTTTTTTGGTTTTTATTGTTTTGATTTGGAGAATTGGGTTTTTGATTTGGAGTGGGTTCATTTGATTTTTGTGTATTTAGTTCTTCACGATGTTCTTTGATTTCACTCTGTATATTTTTTGTCTTTTCAACTAATAATTTTTCATACTTCTTTGTTGCTTTTTTCATTTCTGTCATCATCTTCAATTTAAATTGTTCATTTCCAATCTCTTCAGAAAAGATATCAAATGAAACAGTGGAAATATGATAAAAGAGAAGTGAAAGAACATTATACTCTTCAATTTGACGCATGTGTTCTTGTTTCTTTTCATTTAACACTTCAAAATCTTTTTCTGCTTCAGCTAATTTTAACAAATAACTTGTCGATTTTCGAACTGCCTCTTCATATCTACCAATCATCTGTTTCTGAATCTCATCTTGGAATGTTTGATTATAAGTTGCATCTTTTATACGATATTGATTCGCCTCTACAAAGTTTAATACAGGACGGAATACTTCAATGGGAATTCCTACATATAATGCTTTTAACAAACTATCTCCAATAATTTGATTAAAAATAGTGACATAATACAAAAGTGTAAAATATTCATTATATTTTTTATAAATATCGACTGTTTTCTTCTCATTCATGATCATTCCACCTATAAACAATTCCTCTTTAGGATTATAAATATCCACTTTAAATTTATGTGATAACATGAAATTGACAAAATTCGATTGAACACGAATATTACCTATTGAGATATCATTCTTCACATTTCTTCTTTCTCTATCAGGATGAGATTCAACGGAACTTTCCATATAAAAAGGGAAGGTCTCATAAATATTCACTAATTTTGCCAATAAACGATTTTCAATTTGATAAAATCCTTTTTCTTTATGTATTGAAATACCATATTTTGCAGTTAATTTAGAAGGAAGATACATATGATAAAATGAATTTTCCATAATTTTTTTTATCATATAAAGTGATTGATTGATCTTTTCAATAAAATCAAAACCAGATTCTATATTTAATTTACGGAAACGATCATCATCTACCATATCATTTAATATCTTCGAAATTTGATTAAGATAATGTTTATATACATCATAAAAGAGTGTAATCGCAATATAAGTGTAGATTGCAAGAGCATTTTTGATATGTTCTTCTTGTTCAGGATTATTTGTAAAAGATGTTTCTTTACGAGATAAAATAGCACTTACAAGCATGCGATTTTGTTTTAATATTTTTTGTGAATCGGTGCGATCTTCAATAGATCCTAATTCTTTCAATTTTTCAATTTCAAAAGGAGTCGTTGATTTAATTCGATAGGGAAGGATATATTCACTTCTTACTTTTGATGTCTCTTTCTTATCTTCTTTCATCACATCATTAAGTGTAAATTGAATTCCTTCAATGGAGTTTTCAATCATACTCATTAAACGTTCATCTTCATCACTGAAAAAATTAACATTCGAAGCATTTAATTCAACATTAAATGATTTCTTCTTCTTTTGAACAAGAAGACGACTGATCATTTTATGTATTTTCATCTCTTTTAAAGGAATATGTTCATTAAAATGATTATTTCCATTTAATATATGAATCAACATGGAATAAATACTTGATTTTACATCACTTTTATTGATACTTGGTGCATTTTCAAAAATAGAATAAATAGGTCCTATGGAAGGTTGACGAATATTGATATAATTGGCAAAATAAAGATTACTGATTCCCAATATTGTCATTTCACGTAATTCATCATCATGAATTTTACGGATGATTTCTTGAAGAGGTTTATATAAAATATAATTATGTTCAATTTGATAATTATAAAATTGAATTGGATTTTTATACATAATGGGATTTTGATTACGCACCATATTTTGAGGAAGTGATCCAATAATCTTTTGATAAATAAGAGCATTTTCAATAAAATGAAGATTTTGAGAACGATACATCGTAAAAAGTTTAGCAAAAATTGGATATTTAGATTCATCATTTTGTGTAATCAACAATTGCTCAAATACTGTATTTAAATCAGTTAAACGATGATTTCCATTTTTAACAATTTTCAATACATCAGCTCGATTGGGACTTGGAACTTTCTTTTCAAAGATATTTTTAATCTCTGTTTGATAATCAGTCAAAATGCTTTTTGGTTTTTCTTTTAGCTTTTTTAAAAAACCATAAGGTGTCTTTCTACTCTCCACTGGAACATTGTCACTTGTCAAAAATGTATCTTTTATTAACTCAAATTGAAAACTCATGGTAATCTCTATTCAAGATCTCTATCTTTTGAATAGATATTTTATCAAAAAATGATCATTTCTTTATTTCTGCAGATTTTGTAATGGCACTCCTGCAACTAAATTATCCACATCAATTCCATCTAATCCTGTATGAGGAGGTGTTGGCATCGTTGTAAATGGTAAGGCATCGGCAGGATTTTCTCCCATATTATGAATAAAGAGATACAAAATCATGGTTAATAAAACCATTGCCAATATTGTTGGCATCGTCTTTAAACCTAATGGGAAACAGATAATAAAAGCGAATAAAAGGGAAACGAAAAGTTTAATAGCCCATTGAGGAGTTTTCATTTGAGGTATAGTGACAATAAAATCTTCTTTCATTTGATTCTCTTTCTACTGATTAAGAATATATTTATTTTGTTTCTATAAAATCCATAATTCTCTTGAGAATCTCTTCATTCATCTTTGGTGATGTATGTTTTCCTTTACACTCAATCAATACTGTTGTCCATCTCTTCAAAACTTCCGCATGTGTAAAAGGTATGATCTCATCTTCACGACTATGTAATATAAGAGTCTTTATATTTGAATTTATTTTAGCCAATTTATGTCTTTTTTGTAAATAAGATTGAGTGTGAAATCCGATGGGATGATATACAAAAGAGGGTATTTTAGAAGCTACTTTTTTAATCATTTCGCGTATATCTGTAAAAGTAGATTGTAAAATCAGAAGAGGAGAATGTGTAGTAAGTGAGAGATGAGAGGCAATAGATCCACCAATGGATTCACCCCATAAGATGATTTTATGAGAAGAATATTTGAAATGTTTTTGTAATAATTGATAAAAGAGAAGAGCAGTTTCTAAACAAGATTCTTCGGTTGGTTTTCCTTGACTTTTTCCAAATCCTGGATAATCAAATGCACAAATGGAAATCTTTTGTGAATATAATTTTTCATAAAGTGGGATTCGAGTAGAAAGATTTCCTGCATTTCCATGAAAAAATAGAACAATATATCCTGAATATGGACTTGTCTCTTTATATTCCATTAACCATCCATGATATCTCTCTTTTGATTTTGAATGAGAAACATAAATATCTTGAAATGGAATTTGATTTGGAGTTTGATAAATGGTCGGATCAGGAAAAAAAACAAAACTTTCTACAAATTCTTTCCACATTTCACTTCTAATCTCTAAGATTGTTTCTTTTTCTTCTTTTTTATCTTATTTCTTTATAAATGAACCAAGAGATCAAAACCAAAATCGAAAAGACATTTCATCGTCTTCTTCAACATTTAGAATGCACTTCCTGTCATGATTTTGATTGGATGGCCATGGCACCTGATTATCATGAAACAAGTTCTTCTTCTTCATCTTCTACACCTTCTTTACAACATGGTTGGAATTTATATATTAAAGAATTTGAAACATATCGTGCTTTTGTATTATGGCATTCTACACTTGAAAAAGATTGGTCACAAGTGTTTCCAAATAAAAATTCAATCTCCCTTTTCGATGAACATCAAAATCAAATATTAACTCTCGAATCCGTTGGAATACAAAATGAATTTACCAATTGGGTTCCTTCTGAAAAAGATCAACATATGTATGAAAGAATTCTCGATCAACCTAAACCTTTTCATAATAACATCCAAGCTCTCTTTGTCGGCACCTATTCTATACAAATGTAACTTTCATACATTTATTTCTTTATATTGATTTCATTTAGCCAATTTTTATTTCATTTTATAAAAATCTAAATTATAATTTATTTCTTTAAGTTGAATTTATTTGATCAAATAATTTGAATATAAAGAGTTATAGAAATGAATGTATTTTTGTCGAAATGGGGAAAAAAATGAAATCCTAACTTTGTAAAACTTATTGGATATAAAAAAATAATAAGATAATTATAGAGGAGACTCATAAAAATGGATCAATTAATTAGTGATTTGCGTAATACGGATCATCTTGAGAATATAAAGAGTATCCAGTTTAGTCTCTTCAGTCAAGAGGAGATTCGTCGTGGTGCAGTATGTGATATTTTGACTCCGGAGACGTATGATGGAAATGTTCCGAAGAATAATGGTTTGTTTGATCAGTCGATGGGAACAATTGATGCGGCAATTATTTGTAGCACGGATGATAAGAATTCGACGTTGTGTCCTGGATATTTTGGAAAGGTGGATCTGGCATTGCCTGTTTTCCATCATCATTTTATTACGGATATTGAGAAGGTTTTGAAGTGTATCTGTTTTCGTTGTTCCAATCTACTGATTGACAAGACGGATCCGAATGTTCTGAAGGAGTTGGAGGGAAAGAAGGCAAGTGGTCGTTTTACCACGATTCTTGCCATGGCAGTGAAGAATAAAGTCTGTGCTTTTAATGGTGGTTGTATGGTTCAACAACCTACAAAGTATACGCGACTGAATGCTACGACGATCAAGGAGAAGGATAATATTGTGAAGATTGAGGCTGAGTTTGCACAGAATTCTCTGAAGGATGGAGATAAGAAGGGTCCAATGAAGCAGATTTTCACACCTTTGATTTGTTATAAGATTTTCAAGCGTATGAAGGAGGAGGATATTGAATTTTTGGGATTTTCTGCGAAGTATTCGCGTCCAGAATCGATGATTATTACGACTTTGGCAGTGCCTCCACCGGCAGTGCGTCCTTCGGTAAGAATGAGTGATAATCAGCGTTCAGAAGATGATTTGACACATTCGCTTTCGAATATTATTAAGATTAACAATACGATGAAGCAGATTTTGAAGGAAGGAAACGCAAAGAAGGTGCATCAGTATCAAGGTATGTTGCAGTATTATGTTTCGACATATATGGATAATGAGATTCCTGGAGTTGCTCAATCGGCACAGCGCACGAACTATCGTCCTCTGAAGTCGATTACTCAGCGTCTGAAGGGCAAGGAGGGACGTATTCGTAATAACATTATGGGAAAGCGTGTGGATTATACAGCACGCACAGTGATTTCAGTGGATCCGTGCATTGATATTGATGAATTTGGAATGCCTCAGAAGATTGCAATGAATCTGACTTTTCCTGAGATTGTAACGAAGTATAACAAGGCTCGTCTACAGAAGATGGTTCGTAATGGACCTTCTGTGTATCCTGGAGCGAAGTCGATTACGAAGAATAGCACAATGTGTAGGGGAGTCGCATCACCTTGCACGATTACTTTGAAGTACTCGGATTTGAATAAGGAGGCAGATGAATTGCAGATTGGAGATATTGTCCGTCGTCATTTGATGGATGGAGATGTGGGTCTGGTAAATCGTCAGCCTACTTTGCACAAGATGAGTATGATGGGACATCGAATTCGTATTCTACCGGGAAGTACTTTCCGTCTGAATATTATGTCGGTCTCTCCATACAATGCGGATTTTGATGGAGATGAGATGAATTGTCACCTCCCGCAGTCGATACAGACTTTGGAGGAATTGAAGCAGATCACGATGGTTCCCACACAGATTATTTCACCTGGAACATCGAAGCCTTGTATGAAGATTATGGTGGATACACTGATTGGTGCATATTTGCTGACACAACCGGATATGAAGTTGAATCGTCAGGAATTCCAGAATCTATTGACTTTTTCAAAGTATTACAATGGTAAGTTGCCTGAACCTGCTGGAATGGAGGGTGAGGAGCCTTATTGGTTGGGTCGTCAGATTGTTTCGATGATTTTGCCAGATGTATCATTGCCTTATCTGAAGGATGCGAAAATTATTCGTGGTGAGATGGTGAGTGGATTTTTGAGTGAAGATGCATTGGGAACCAAGCCTACTGCACTGATTCAGCAGATTTATAATGTGTATGGAAAGGATCAGATGACTCGTTTCATGAATGACATGGAGAAGTTGGTGACTCGTTGGTTAATGACGAATTCTTTTTCGATTGGTTTTGGAGATGCTGTGATTAAGAAGTCGGATCGTGAGGAGATTAATAAGATTATTCAGAAGGAGATTCAGAGTGCATATGATATTATTATCAAGGCTCAAGAGGGAGTGTATGCATTGGATCTGGATGATTCACTGCGTGCGGATAAACTGGAAGCTGATATGAATGGAGCTCTTTCGGAAGTTTCGGAGAAGGTGAAGAAATACATTGGTAATATTATTGGAAAGAAGAATGGTTTCAAGGAAGCGATTGATTCGGGATCGACAAAGGGTAATATGGGACATATTATGAATATTACGGCATTGGTTGGACGTTTTGATATTTGGGGTAAGCGTATTCCAAATGAATTTACCCACCGCACACTTCCTCATTATGCGAAATATGATCTTTCTCCTGAAGCGAAGGGTTTCAGTAAGGATTCTTTGATTTTGGGTATGAATCCTGCAGATTGCTTCTTTGGTGCCATGAATGGTCGTAATGGTAAGATTGATACAGCCATTAAGTCGGTCACTGGTGATACCCCTATTGTTATTATGGAGAATGGAACTACAAAGTATGTCAAGATTGGTGAATGGATTGATGAATTGATGAAGATGGACTCAGATAAGATTCAGCTTGATACGGATGGTGGTGAGCATCGCGAAATGTTGAAGATTGGTGAGAATATTTATATTCCTACAACAGATTTGGATGGAAAGGTGCAGTGGGGAGAGATTACACACATCACGCGCCACAATCCTTCTGCGATTATGTATGAAGTCAAGACAAGTGGTGGAAGAACGGTTACTGTGACGGATTCGCATTCACTTCTGATTTGGAATTCTGAGATTGGACAGTTTGAGAGAAAGTCAGCTTCAGATGTGAGTGTGGGAAGCTTTGTCCCTACAACTGCTCAGCTTGTAGAGCCTGATGTTATTGCGAATCATATTGATGTATCGAAATATTTTGCAAAGACGGAATATATTTATGGAACTGATTTTAATAAGGCAAAGAATATGGTTGAAGAGATTATGAAGGATCGTGATATGATGCCAAGTGGTTGGTGGAAGGCTAATAATGGAACTACATTTACACTTCCTTATCCTACAATTCAGCGTTTCAAGAGGGTTTTGATTAGATCGAAAATTGATGGAATCAAGGATAATTGTATTTACTCATACAAGAAGAGATCATATGGAAATATTTGTGATAAGTTTGAATTTACAGAGGATAATGGTCTTTTCCTTGGATTATACATTGCTGAGGGTAATTCCGATATTGATAGTGGATATGTCCAGATTACAAATGCAGATGATGAGATTCTTGATTTCTGCAAGAGATGGTTTGAGAAGAATAATATTGAGTGGTCGATTAGTTCGAAGATTAATAAGATTGGAGGTATATCGAAGTGTATTCGTGGATATTCAACGATTCTTGCAACTATTATGCATCGTATTGCTGGACATGGAGCTCGCAACAAGATGATTTCTCCGGAATGCTTTAATGCACCGGAATCATTTATTTGTCAGCTGATGAATGGTATCTTTTCGGGTGATGGAACAGTTACAAAGAATAATATTCAGTTGGGATCTGCTTCAAATAGACTTGTGAATGATGTCAATATGTGTCTATCACGTCTTGGTATTTTTGGAAAGATTACGATTACCAGAATGAAACAGAATAATTTGGGAACTGAGAATATGGCAGATATTAATCTTCTAAGTATTCGTGGAAATTGGGCTCAGGTTTTCCAAAAGAAGATTTCTTTTATTTCGAAGGGGAAGAATATTAAGCTGAAGGAGATAGTTGCATCAAAGATTCACAGGAATTTTGCTCAACACAATGATGTTGTTCTGGATACGATTGTAGAGATTAATCAAGTGGATTCTGCGAAGTATGAGAAGGTGTATGATCTGACGGTTCCTTCTACACTGAACTTTGGATTGGCGAATGGAATGCATGTTGTAGATACGGCCGATTCCGGATATACGTCGCGTAAGTTTGTGAAGGCGACCGAGGATCTTGTGGTGGCATATGATCTGACAGTTCGTAATGCAGCGAATGTGATTGTTCAATTCTCCTATGGAGATGACAATATGGATCCTTCGAAGATTGAGCGTATTTCAAAGATTGATTTGATTGAGATGAATAACAAGACGATGTCAGATACTTATTTGTTTGATGAGATGTTGGATCGCACACATTGGGAGACATTTATGGCGAAGGATTCAGTGGATGAGATGATGAAGGATCCTGAATATGTGAATCTTCTGAAAGCAGAATATGAGGAGATGATGCTTCATCGTGAGACTTTGCGTCATACCTTCTTCAAGAATGTGGAACTGATTGGAGATATTGGAACCTATGTTTCGGTGAATCCGCAGAGATTGATTCAATCAACCCTTGCGAATTTTAATGTCGAGAAGTTCCATCTGTCCGATCTGACTCCTCAGTATGTGATTGAGAAGTTTGATGAAGCGATGAAGTCGATTACTCAGTATCTTCCTGAGAAAGATGAGAGTATCAAGTTGCAGAGAATCATTATGAAATCTTATCTGGCTTCAAAGAGAGTGATTCAGGAATATCGTATGAATAAGATGATGTTTGATTATGTATTGAAGATGATTCATATGAAGATGATGAATTCGATTATTACACCAGGTGAAACAGTGGGTGTGATTGCGGCACAGACTTTAGGTGAGGGAACGACACAGCTTACATTGAACACTTTTCACAGCATCTCAAGTGCTGCCTCGGTAGTTACTGAGGGTCTGCCTCGTCTGAATGAGATTATTAAGCTGACGAAGAATATGAAGAATAAGAATATGAAGATTTATTTGAAGGATGAATATAAGGTTTCGAAGGAAGAGGCAAAGAAAGTGAAGACAAAGTTTGCTTACACAAAGATGAAGGATTTGCTTGCAGAGAGTGAGATTATTTATATGGGAAGTGAATCTTATACGGATCCTGAAGAGGAGCGTGAGTTTATTCGTTCTTACCAAGATTTTGCACAGATCTTTGATTTGGAACAATGCAAGGAAGAGGATCTATCACCATGGATGATTCGTTTTGTATTTGATAAGGAATCAATGATGAATCGTAATATTTCGATTTTGGAGATTCAGGAGAAGATTAAAGAGAAGGAATCGGGAGATATTGAGTGTCCTTTTAGTGATGATGGTGCTTCGAATGTAGTGATGCGTATTCGTTACAAGAATGACAAATCTGGTAATGTTATGCAATTTATGCGTGATTTCGAGAAACAATTGTCGGAAATGACGATTCGTGGTATTGATGGAATAGAAATTGCGGATGTAATGGAGAAGAGTTGTATGACTTATCTACCAGATGGAGGATATCTTCCTGGTAAGGAATGGATGATTCAGACGAAGGGATCAAATATCTTGGATATTATGAGTGATGATGCAGTAGATTTCAAGAGAACGGGAACAAATGATATTATGGAGTTTGCAGAGATCTTTGGTATTGAAGCAGCACGTAATCTGGTGATTCAAGAGTATTCGATTATTTATCAGTCGAATGGAGTGAATCCTCGTCATATTGAATTGATGGCTGATCTGATGGCATATCGTGGTAAGTTGATGCAGATTGACAGACATGGATCAGGTAAGAATCCTGATGTTGGACCGATTGGTAAGGCATCATTCGAGGCTGTAATGGATGTATTTACGAAAGCGGCACTTTTTGCAGAGAAGGATAATATGAAGGGAACATCTGCGAATATCTTTGCTGGACAATTCTGTAAAGCGGGAACGAATGCATTTGAAATCATGTTGGATGATGAGAAGATGATGAAGATTGTTTCAGAGAGTAATGAATTGGAGAAGGATATTACAGAAGAAGATGTGGATGGAATGATTGATTCAATGTATGCAGAACGTCGTCCTGATGAAGAAGTGCAAGATGAAGATTTCGATTTCGGCTTTGGTCTGGAGTTGCAGAAACAAAGTGTTCTTACAGGTCCTTCGATGGCTCATGTGCAGATTAAGGATAAGAAGACTGGAAGTATGGTTCATATGAATGTAGAGAATCGTGATATGGCAGAAGAGACTTTGATGGTTCCTAAGATGGATGAAGTCATGAATGAAAAGGAGAATCTACAAGTCCCTCAGATGGAAGAAGAGAATGATGAAGAGACAGATCTAATGGTTCCTTCATTGGAAGAAGAGGAAGAAGTTGTAGAGAACAAGAATAAGAAGAAGGTTGTGAAAAAGAAGGAAGAGAATGTTGTTCCTAAGAAACCTCGTAAGAAGATCGCTTAATCATATGAATTATCTTTAACCAAATTTCAAATTTCATTTTTATAAAATTATTATCAAAAAATATTTGATAATAAAATATGATTTTACAATTAAAAGATAAATGTATAAAACCACATCAACCATGTATACAGATAAAGAAACCCACAATACATCATGAAAGGATTGATATCTAATATATATTCTCGATCCGGAATCTTCTTTTCATTTTGTTCTATATAATATCTGAGATGAAAACGATCTGCAAAATCATGATCATTTGAAATCGCAACTTTATTGTATTTCATAAATTCACTTCCAGGAACTCTCGGTCCTTTTACCAATCCAAAATCAATCGAATCATTTCTATTTTTGTAAGTTAGAAATCGTCCAAAACAAACTACTGTCTCAGGTGTCAGGTCAAATATCGATAGAATCGGCATTCCTTTTTTCTCTCTCTTTTTCTTTTTTATTCTTTAAATTGAATTTCATTTGACAAAATGATGAATACTTTTTAGATGTTGTTGAAATTGTTTATTTTGAGCCATTGCTTTTTGAAGTTGTTTTTGAACCATCTGTTGTTTTTGAAATAAAACAGTTGCTTTCGCTTTTTGTTTTGCATTTTGCTTATTGGGTGCAACTTGTTTTTTTGCAGGAGCTTGTTTTTTCGGTGCAGGGCCTTTCGGTTGGGGCATCCATTTTGGTTGTGGATTCGATCTCAATTTTTTCTCTAAAATTAATTCCAAATACATTGCTTCCATCTCTTCATTAAAACCATCCAATACGTTCTTTTTGGTTTCAACACTATTTTCAAAAACAGGTGTATTTGTTGGTGTTTCAGGAATATCTTTTTCTTTTTCATTTTCTAAATTAATTTCAATTTCTGTTTTAACTTCAGTTTCAACTTCTGGTTCAATTTCTGTTTTAACTTCTGGTTCAATTTCTGGTTCCACTTCTGTTTCAATTTCTATTTTAACTTCTGTTTCAATTTCTGTTTTAACTTCTGTTTCAACTTCAGTTTTAACTTCTGGTTCAACTTCAGTTTTAACTTCTGTTTCAACTTCAGTTTTAACTTCTGGTTCAACTTCTGTTTTAACTTCTGTTTCAACTTTTGTTTTGATAGAAGATTGAATGCATAAATAATCTTGATATAATTTACCATAATTTGGTTTTCCATTGAATGAATCAAATACTTTAAAACATGTAAAAATAATATTTTGATCAAATGGATAATTGGGTTCTAAAAATTTCATGATGGAGAGAAGAGATTGAAGAGGTGTTTTTTCAAAGACTTGATAATCCATATACATGACAC
>JACCDH010231095.1_pt1 | contig 34117 bp, 27 predicted proteins | sample 7442481 | NCBI WGS metagenome assembly JACCDH01 (sample SAMN15323433, study PRJNA562643) | freshwater metagenome | isolation source: river surface water | place: USA:Blue River Watershed | collected 2017-08-15
AAATACATCAAAGACAAACAAGCTGCAGCGAAAGCCGCAAAATAATAAAGCACTTATTTAAAAGATTTTTAAAAGAGAAAAGATGGCATCTATAAAAGAACAATTCGAAATTCCTGGTAGACTAAAAACATGGGCCTACTCCCTAATTGGTATTGGAGGCGCTGTGTTATTGTATGGTATGTTTACCAAAGGATTTAGCAGTGACGAGCATGAGCAAGTTCATTTTTGGGGTACTTTAATGTACAATACAATTTTCTGGACTTTGGTATGTAATGCTGCTATGTTTTTCTTAAGCTTCAGTGCAATGGCACAGGCTGCATGGATGCAATCCTTCCGTCGTATTCCTGAAGCCATCTCTACTTTGGTACCTGTTTTTGGTGGGATCACTTTGATGGTTTTATTGTATATCATTTTTGGTCATAAGCACCATATCTACCATTGGTTGGATGCAGAGGCGGTGGCGAACGACCCGATCTTAAAAGGTAAGACTGGTTTCTTGAACCCTACTTTCTTTGTCATCTGGACAACTTTAACCATTACTTTATGGAGTTATTTTGGTTATAGAATGCGTCAGTTATCTAATCAAGCTGATATTGCGCCTATGGATGCCGAAACTGCGAAGGCATTCAATATCCAAAGCATGGTGCGTTCTGGTTTCTTCTTAGTTTGGTTTGGTTTAACAGTAGCTTCTACCATTCCTTGGTTGTGGATGATGAGTATCGATGCACACTGGTATTCTACGATGTATAGCTGGTATACTTTCGCTAGTACTTTTGTTGCGGGTATGGCCTTGATTGCTTTATGGGTAGTGTACCTTAAGAATAAAGGTTATTTGGAATTGACCAACAACGAGCACTTGCACGATATTGGTAAGTTCATGTTTGCTTTCTCTATCTTTTGGACTTATTTATGGTTCTCTCAATATATGTTGATCTGGTATGCAAATATTCCTGAGGAAACAGTTTACTTTAAGCACCGTGTTCAAGGCGCTTATAAACCAATTTTCTTCTTGAACTTAATTATCAACTTTTTGGCGCCTTTGTTAATCTTAATGAAGCGTTCTGCTAAACGTAATTACACATTAGTTGCATTGATGGCTGTAGTAATTATCTTTGGGCATTGGATTGATTTTTACCAAATGATAATGGGTTCTTTGATGAAGGAGCATGTTGAATTAGGTGTATTGGATTTCGGTATCCTTGCATTCTTTGTGGGTGTGATGATTTTCTTTGTTGCGAAAGCTTTGGCAAGCAAGCCATTGATTGCAAAACATCATCCATTCTTAAAAGAAAGTATCATTCATCATACTTAGTCGTCACATTTGAATAAAAATTATTAAGCGTAAGAAAATAGAAATAAGATTATGAGTTTATATTTATCCATAGCAATTATCGCACTCATCTTTATTGTGGTCTTCCAAATCGCAAAAGCAAGTGAGTACGTTTCTATCCTTAAAGGAGAAGAAGAAAGCCGCAAGCAAAACAACAAGATCAATGGATTTTTGATGATTGTGTTTTTAGTGTTAGGCTTTGTGGGCGTGTACGTTTGTAATGAATATCTTTTTGACAAAACTTTGTTAGCGCAAGAAGCTGCGAGTGTGCAAGGAGAAAAAGTAGACCAAATGATTTGGGTGACTTTAATCATTACAGGTATTGTATTCATCATCACTCAAATTTTATTATTCTGGTTCGCTTATAAATACCAAGAAAAAGACAACAGAAAAGCCTTCTTCTTTGCACATAGTACAAAATTAGAGTTGATCTGGACTGCGATTCCAGCGATTACATTAACAGTGTTAGTGGTTTTTGGTTTGCGTAACTGGTTCTTCTTTACTGGTGAACCTCCTAAGAATGCAATGGTGGTTGAAGTCACAGGAAAACAATTTGGATGGATCTTCCGCTACCCAGGTAAAGACGCTGTCTTTGGGAAAAAATATTATAAAAATATTGACCCTGCAACCAATTCTGTTGGTATTGTTTGGGATGATAAATTAGCACAGGATGATATTTTAACTGAACAAACCATGTATGTGGTGAAAGGCCAACCAGTTAAATTAATCATTGGATCTAGAGACGTTATTCATGACGTTGGTTTATCTCATTTCCGTTTGAAAATGGATGCTGTTCCTGGTATCCCTACTACAATGTGGTTTACACCTAAATTCACCACTGCCGAGATGAGAGAAAAAACTGGCAACCCTAATTTTGCTTACGAAATCTCTTGTGATCAAATGTGTGGTAATGGACACTACTCAATGAAAGGGGTGATTGAAGTCGTAACGCAAGAAGAATATGACTTGTGGATGGCAAAGCAAAAAGCTCAATATTTGGTGGCATTCCCTGAAAAGGATCCGTCTAATGTGCCAGCTGCAACTGCAACTACAGATAGCACTGCAAAAACTGCAGTTGCAAAAATGTAATGGACAAGAATTTGAGCATTTAATAATTAATGAAGTTTAGAAAAATATTTTAAATAAAACGGTATGAGTAACGAAGCAACAATTGTTCAAGACGTACATGCACACAGTACAACACATCATGACGCACATGGTCATGATGCGCATGGACACCACGAACACCATGAAACATTTTTATCCAAATATGTTTTTAGCATGGACCATAAAATGATCGCGAAGCAATTCTTGATCACAGGTATGGTTTGGGCAGTATTAGGTGGTTTAATGAGTGTTCTTTTCCGTTTGCAATTAGGTTATCCTGATGCTAGTTTTCCTTTCTTAGAATCTCTTTTAGGAAAATGGGCAAAGGGTGGTCAAATCACGCCTGAAGCATATTATGCTTTAGTAACAACACACGGTACCGTATTGGTATTCTTTGTATTGACAGCTGGTTTGTCTGGAACATTCGCTAATTTCTTGATTCCATTACAAATTGGAGCAAGAGATATGGCTTCTCCATTTATGAATATGTTGAGCTACTGGTTCTTCTTTGTAGCGAGTATTGTTATGTTGTCTTCTATGTTTGTAGAAACTGGCCCATTCAGTGGTGGATGGACTGCTTATCCTCCTTTGTCTGCATTGGGTGATGCATCTCCAGGTTCTAAAACCGGTATGGACTTATGGATTATCGCAATGGCATTATTCATTGTTTCATCTTTGTTAGGTGGCTTGAATTATATTGCGACAATTTTAAACATGCGTACTAAAGGTATGAGCATGACGCGTTTACCTTTAACAATCTGGGCTTTATTCTTTACAGCTGTATTGGGTGTATTGTCTTTCCCAGTATTGTTGTCTGGTATGATCTTATTAATTTTTGATAGAAACTTTGGTACTTCTTTCTATCTATCTGATATTTTTGTCAATGGTGTGGGTGCATTACCAAACGAAGGCGGTAGCGCTATTTTATACCAACACTTATTCTGGTTCTTAGGACACCCAGAAGTATACATCATTTTATTACCTGCCATGGGTATGGTATCTGAGATCATGTCTGTGAACTCTCGTAAACCAATCTTTGGTTATATGGCGATGTTGGGTTCTTTGTTTGCAATTGCTGCATTGGCCTTCCTTGTATGGGCACACCATATGTTCGTTACAGGTTTAAATCCATTCTTGGGTTCTGTATTCGTATTATTAACGTTGTTAATCGCAGTACCTTCTGCCATCAAAGTATTCAACTGGTTGACCACTTTGTGGAGAGGTAATATCCGTTTTACTCCAGGTATGTTGTTCGCAATTGGTTTTGTGAGTTTATTTATCTCTGGTGGTTTAACTGGTATCTGGTTAGGTAACGCTGCTTTAGACATTCACTTGCATGATACTTATTTCGTAATTGCGCACTTCCATATTGTAATGGGTGTGGCTTCTATGTTTGGTATGTTTGCTGGTGTCTACCACTGGTTCCCTAAAATGTATGGTCGTTACATGAACAATTCACTTGCTTATATCCATTTCTGGGTAACAATGGCAGGTGCGTACATGATCTTCTGGCCAATGCACTATGAAGGATTAGCTGGTATGCCACGTCGTTATTTTGACTTTAGCATTTGGGAAAGTTTCAAGCAATTTGCAGAATTGAATAAGTTCATCACAATCGTTTCGATCATTGTGTTTGCTGTTCAAATTTTATTCTTGATCAACTTCTTCTATTCAATTTTCAAAGGCCGTAAAGTAACTTCACAAAATCCTTGGGAAGCAAATACTTTAGAGTGGACTACGCCAATCCGTCCTGGTCACGGTAACTGGCCTGGTGAAATTCCAGAAGTACACCGTTGGGCTTACGATTACGGTAAAGACGGAAAAGATTTCATTCCACAAACTACGCCTGTAGGTGCGGATGAATCTACGCACTAATATATTCAGTTTACAATGCCCTGATTTCAGGGCATTGTAATTTTGATTCTTAATTGATATTTCCACTTAAGAACTAGTATCAAATTTTGAATTTTAATTTATTCTTTCTCGCATCATTTATTTTATCATATTGAAAGCAACTTTTAAAAATTACGCACAGTTAATGAAGTTCACCCTAAGTTTTACGGTGGTCTTTACCTGTGTAATTTGTTATCAGATTGCGCCCAATATTAAGTCTTTTGATTGGTGGAATATTTTGATTTTAACATTCGCAGGTCTTTGTATTACGGGTAGTGCGAACGCTATTAATCAGGCAGTAGAGAAAGATACGGATGCACAAATGAAGCGTACCGCAAATCGTCCAGTGGCTGCTGGTAGAATGTCTCAACAAGCTGCATATACATTTGCAATTGTAACAGGTTTGCTGGGGGTTGGCTTAATGGCTTTTATTTTTAATCCAAGCTCGGCGATATTAAGTGCATTTAGTTTATTCCTCTATGCATTCATCTATACACCACTTAAAAAAATAAATTCTATTGCGGTGTTGGTGGGCGCTTTTCCGGGAGCCATTCCATGTTTAATTGGATGGGTTGCTGCCACCAACGAAATAAGCCCTTTTGCTCAGTTTATTGTAGATGGCAAAACTTATTCTAATGCAGGCGGGTATGCCTTATTTTTAATTCAATTTCTATGGCAGTTCCCTCATTTCTGGGCAATTGCTTGGGTAGCTCATACTGACTATTCTAAAGTAGGCTTTAAATTATTGCCTGCCGACAAAGGTCCAACTAAGTTCACCGCATTGCAATCTGTAATGTACGCAGTACTGATGGTACCCATTGGTTTTTTACCCAACTACTATCATATCACTGGCGAGTGGAGTATGTGGGTGGTATTGGTTGCCAATATTTTTATGGTAGTTCAATGTGTTCGCTTATATCAAAATATGGGCGTGCCTGCGGCACGTCGTGTGATGTTCAGCAGTTACATTTATTTACCGATTGTGTATTTAGCATTGATGGCGGATAAAATTTAAAATATTAAGGGAAACCTTTAAAACAATAATATGAGTACAGATCAAAAAAAAGCGCATCCTTATAAATTCATGCTTTGGGTAGGATTAGGAAGTATCATTATGCTTTTTGCAGGATTGACCAGCGCTTATATTGTAAAAAAGAGCCAATCGAATTGGTTGGATTTTGAATTGCCTGTCGTGTTTTGGTATTCTACTTTGGTGATTGTATTAAGTAGTGTCACCATGCAAATGGCGCTTAAAAAGTTCAAAGAGCGCGAGATGGGTCAGTACCGAGGATTTATAACGCTAACTGTAGTGTTGGGCCTTGTATTTGTGGTGACACAGGTAATGGGCTTTAGTGCACTTGAGGCAAACAGCATTGCTTTGACTGGTCCAAGAAGCAATTCAGCAGGCTCGTTTTTATTGGTCATTGCTGGTTTACACATGCTCCACGTTGTAGGCGGCGTAATAGCCCTGGCAATCATCTTTTTAAGAGCTTATTCAGTTAAAACTAAATTTTACAATGCGCTACCAGTGGAATTAGCCTCCATTTATTGGCATTTTGTAGATATACTTTGGATTTACCTTTTTGTGTTCCTACAATTTGTAGGATAGACTAAAAACCAATATTTTTGTATTGAAATTGTAATTGAACATGTCAACAACAACAACCGCTTCGGCATCTGAAGCAAAATTATGGGGTGGTGGAAAAAGCCCATTTAGTGTAGAGTACGGAAAAGTAATGATGTGGTACTTTTTGATGAGTGACGCATTTACTTTTGGTGCATTCTTGATTTCTTATGGTACGGTTCGTTTTTCTACGAACGGATGGCCTGACCCCAACCTTGTATTTAAAAGTTTTCCATTTGCACCTGAAGGAGTGAACGCACCTTTGGTGTTTGTGTCTATTATGACTTTTATCTTGATCGTAAGTTCTGTAACGATGGTGTTGGCTGTACATGCTGGACACAATAACGATAAAAAAGGGGTTGTTAGAAATATGATTTGGACCATCATTGGTGGAATCGCTTTCTTAAGTTGTCAAGCTTGGGAGTGGAATCACTTATTCCATGAAGGTGCATGGTGGGGACAAAATCCTTTCATCAATGCAGATGGCACTGCCTCTTCTACTAACTTTACAAATTTCTTCTTTACGATTACTGGATTCCACGGCTTCCATGTATTCAGTGGAGTAGTGATTAATATTATCATGTTGATCATGACTTTAACCAACCAATTTGAAAAGAGAGGACATTACAATATGATTGAGAAAGCTGGTTTATACTGGCACTTTGTAGATCTTGTATGGGTATTTGTATTCACTTGTTTCTACTTATTGTAATCTTATTTTGAACTAACTAACGAACTAACTATGTCACATACACATGATACACATGCAGAGCACGGAGGTGGTGCAGTTGCAGAAATTAAAAAAGTAACCATCATTTTATCTGTTTTAACAATCGTTGAATTGATTCTTGGTTTCTGGATGATTGGAATGGAAAACAAAGCGATGGTACTTGCTATTAAAGGTGCAATTGTAATTTTAATGATGGCCAAAGCCTTCTACATTGTTGCTTATTTTATGCACTTAAAACATGAATTGAAGAATTTGATCATGACAATTGTAGTGCCACTTGCTTTATTTATTTGGTTCATCATTGCATTTTTAGCAGATGGCAACTCTTTCAGAAATCTTCGTAACACCTATGATCCTTATTTCAAAGAGCAATCTACTATAAAAGTAGAACAACCTGCACACGGTGGTACACATGGTGGGGCTGAAGCACATGGTGCTGCTGCAACGCATGGAGATAGCACATCGCATCCTACAGATTCAACTAAAGCTGAACACGAGGCGACTAAGCATTAATTTATTCTTTACGATAATCGAAACCACTCCAACCATTTGGGGTGGTTTTTTGTTGTAACTTTGTCCCAGTTCAATAAATATCTAACAAGCATGTCCAAAAAGTCAATCTACGGTTTAATCATTGCATTAGTGATTCCTATTGGATGTTATTTGTGGCTTAAATCAGCCAGCGACACGGCGGTCAACATGCCTAGACATTATTTGCTTGACACGGTTATTAGCAATGTGGTCAAAGGCAAAACAATTGATGATAGTATTTGGCATACCACTAAAGATATTCGACTAGTGAATCAGCTAGGCGATTCAGTCAACCTATACCAACAAAAGGGTAAAATTATTATTGCTGATTTCTTTTTTACAAGTTGCGGCAGTATCTGTCCTAAATTGACGCGTAATATGGCAAAGATGCAACAGTCATTTACACGTGGGGGCAACAGTCGTAAAAAAGTATTGGATACCAACTTTATTCAATTTATTTCATTTTCAGTGGATCCAGATCGTGATTCAGTTCCAGTATTGAGAGAGTACGCAAATAAGATGGGTGTTTCTGCTGATAATTGGTGGTTGCTTACTGGCAATAGAGATTCCATTTACAAATTTGCTTTTGAAGAAATGAAAGTAGATCAATTCAGTACCGAGCCTGTTTCTCCGGATTTTGTACACACTAGCAGGTTTGTTTTGATTGATAAAAAAATGCAAGTACGTGGATATTATAATGGATTAGACTCTTTGTCTATGTTAAAGTTGGCGAAAGATGTGGGTTATTTGATGTTGGAAAAAGATAAAACTAAAAAGAGTAAAGTGTTTCAAGATATCGTTGATTTAAGTTGGTTGTGGTTAGTGATTGCCTTACTCGTTTCAAGTTTTGTTTTTTATTTTACAAAAACAAGATTGAAAAATTAATTATTTTATGAATTGGAAAGAATTTAAAACCAAGTACAAAGCAGAGATTAGAGTAGGCCTGATTGTATTCTTTGTAACAATGGCTGTAAGAATTATAGGCGATTTTTTAAAAAATAAATAAAATTATATGTTGAATCCAGTATTTAAAAAGAATGACAAACTTGCCTATATTTTAATTGGTGTATTTTCTGTGGTGGTTTTTGCAGTCGTTACTTTCTTAAGCAAATTCACACTGAATGTAGAGCTTCCATTTGACAAACATATTTTTGCATTGATCAATGCGTTGTTGAATACCACTGTATCGGTATTGTTGATTGCTGGATTAGTTACCGTTAAACAGAAAAAATTTGCTTTGCATAAATCCATTATGATGACTGCAATGATTTTATCGCTTTTGTTTTTAGTGACGTATATCGCACATCATTTATTGGCTGGAGAAGCTAAATTCGGCGACGCAAACTTTGACGGTATTGTAGATGACGCAGAAAAAGCAGTATTAGGAAATACACGCCCACTTTATTTAGTTTTATTAGGCACACATATTGTTTTGGCTGCTACAAGCTTGCCGTTTATTTTGTTTACGGCCTATAGGGCTTTGACGAGTGATTTTGTGGCACATAAAAATTTGGCTAAAAAAGTTTGGCCTATTTGGTTTTATGTTGCTGCAACTGGTCCTATTGTTTACTTAATGATTAAGCAGTATTACAATTAGATTTGTCTATCTAATTCAATTCAATCAATGAGTGATTTTATCTTTATCGGTAGTGTATTTTGCGCATTGATCAGTGCCTATTTGTTATTTTTTAATAAAATAGGATTACAGTCTTTTTCAGACAAAATTTTAGCAGTATTATTTTTAAGTTATAGCTATTGTGTAATTGGGTACTTATTGATTTCCTCTGGCTGGATCATCTATGTGCCATTGATGTATAAAACCTCAGCACCTGTAAACTATTTAGTACCACCTTTAGCTTTTCTATATGTAAGGTCAGTACTCAATAATGAGACAAGCTTTAAAAAAACAGACCTGTTTCATCTTTTGCCTTTTTTACTTATTGCATTTAATTATATACCACTGTATACGGCATCACATCAAGAAAGAGTCAATGTAGTCAAACTAGTCGTTGAAAATTACAATCAAAACTATTTGATTCAAGATGGTTATTTTTCAGAAAATATTCAATTTTTAAGACCGATTCAGAGTATTGTATATCTCTTTTTTCAATGGAAAATTTTAATAAATTTTCAAAAAATTAATAAAAATACAATATTTAAGGAGCATACTCATATGATCATAAATTGGTTAAAAACATTCAATTATGGTATCACATTTACAATTTTAACTTTTTTGATTTTTGTTATTGGAGTAGTCTATCAGTTGGTGAATCAACAACCATTAGATGATGTAGTTTTATATGCAGCAATACCTGTTTCCTTGAGTTTATTTTATTTATCGAGTTATTTAATTTTAAATCCCAAAGTACTAATTGGGCTGCCTTATATTGATAAAACAATTAATGAGTCTCCAAAGTCTTTGATTAAAGAAGTCAATTATGAACATGAGATTGCTATGATTAAGTCATATTTTGAAATTCATAAACCATATTTACAACCTAGTTTGACAATTAATCAGCTTTCATTGTCCTTAGATCTCTCTCCTAAAGTGGTTTCATTTATTGTCAATCAATGTCTACATCAAAATTTTAATGATTTTGTGAATACATATAGAGTTGCTTATCTTATAAATAGTATGCATCAAGGTGCTTTAAAGAATTATACAATACAGGCATTAGCCATGCAAGCTGGCTTTGCCAATAAGACTAGCTTTATACAAGCATTCAAAAAAATACATAACTGTACACCTTCTCAATATATTATAGAAAATAATATTTTAAAGTAGACTTCCCAGAATTATGCTTTTAAAAAGGCAAATATTCTGCATTCTTAACCTTTTTTACCTATTCATTTTTCTAGACTTTGATTAATTAGCTCACTTTTAGACTGATGTTTAGAGCTAATTTTTTAACTATTTTTTTATTATCCCAAATTGTTGGAAAGGGACAATCAATCAAACCCTACATTTTGAATATGGGAGGAGGAGCTGGAACAAGTAGTTCGGCCCAAGCAATTTGGAGTATTGGAGAGTCTTCAATGATAGGTAGTTTTTCTAGTTCATCTCTGCAATTCAACGCTGGCATATTGCAACCCAATATCGATGTTGTAACATCACTGCCCAATCTTGGCTCTAAAATTTTTGGAAACCAAATTACGATTAGCCCCAACCCTAGTTACGATGATATTCAAATAAAATTTAATATGAATGTAACAGGAACTGCTAATGTATCCATTTACAATACTGCTTCACAATTAGTCAAAGCAATTACCATTAAATCAATAGCCGCATTTCAACTATTTACATACAAATTGAATGATCTACCATCTGGATCATTTTTTTTAAAATTAAATTATCAGTCATTAAATGGCAAGTCTGAGGAAGGTACCTATAAAATTATTCGACTTTAAATTTATTCAATCATCAATATTAAGGACAATATGCGTAAAAACATTCAATTAATTGATGGCTTAAATTTTTTCAAATTGTTTTGTATTTGTATGCTGCTTTTGTGTGTAAATGGTACAATATATGCTCAAAATGGAATGAATTTCCAAGGGGTTGCACGTAATGCCAATGGTATCATTCTTGCTTCTCAACCAATTACAGTTCGTTTAAGTATTATACAAGGCTCGTCTTCAGGTAATATATTATACCAAGAAACAAAAACAGTAACCACCAATGCACAAGGTATTTTTAATATCGTGATTGGAGACCCAGCTGGAGCTACGAATACAACAGGCTCTTACACCAATATTGCATGGCAAACACCACCACATTTTATTCGTCTAGAAATGGACCCATCAGCAGGTACAAACTTTGCCGTATTAGGGACCACTCAATTACAATATGTAGCTTATGCACAATTTGCAAATGGTGTTGCTGCTGAAAATATTGTAGGTCTTGTACCAGTTGCTCGGGGGGGCACTGGTGCAAGTAACCTACAAGACTTAAAACAAAATCTTCAACTTAATAATGTTAACAACACATCTGATTTAAATAAGCCTATCAGTACTGCGACACAAAATGTTTTAAATGAAAAACTTAATGTGACTGATACAGTAAGTTTATCTTCAAGAATAAATCTTAAAGTAAATATTTCGGATAGTTCAACTATTTATATTACACCTACACAATTAAATAATGCTTTTCTAAATTTAGATACAAGCCATGTTTACAAAGCGATTGCATCAAAAGAATCTTTAAGTAATAAATCTACAGCTACTGATTTAGGTGGTGATCATCCTAGTGATATTTTATATCCTACCCAAAAAGCCGTAAAGGCTTATTTGACATCTAATAATCGTGATCAAACAATAACTTTAACTGGTGATGTAATTGGGACTGGGACAGGTACATTTACATCAACTTTAGTAAATACTGGTGTTATTGCTGGATCATACGGTTCAGGGAATTCAGTACCTGTTATAACTATAGATGCTAAGGGAAGAATCACGAATGTAAGTACAAGTGCAGTGAGTGGAACATGGAGTGGTGGTGTTTTAGATATTGAGCACGGAGGTACAGGGTTAGTAGCATCAGGAACAAATGGTCAAGTTTTAACTTCAACCGGATCTGGTACATATACGCATACTAATATATCATCTATTGCAGTACCTTATTCTGGAGCAACAAATGCTGTTGATTTAGGATTATTTGATTTAAAAGTTAATGGACTTTCAATTGGTTTAGGGGGCAATTCAATCGAATCAAATTTGATAGTTGGTAAAGATGCATTGAATTCAAATCTTACTGGTGAAAATAATATAGGTTTTGGAAAATTTAGCTTAAACCAAAATACAAATGGGAATGCAAATATTGGAATTGGATCAAGTGCATTGAGAAATAATTTAATTGGTAATGGCAATATAGCGCTTGGATTCAATACATTAATTTCAAGTACAATTGAAAATAATAATATAGCTATTGGAAATAATACGGACATAGATTATGATGTCGAAAATTCGATAATTATTGGAAATGGGGCAGTTATAGATCAAAGTAATTCAATGAAAATAGGAGCAGATGATACTTTTGAACAAGTAAAAACATCAGGTATAATCAAATCAAGCGGAATCAATCCGACAGTAAATTTAAACAGTGCTTATATTTTTAATAATTCACCTAGTGAAGGTGATTTGTATTATTTTAATCAAGATGTTATAGATGCTTTAGGAATGAATTATGCGTATATTCCAGGTTACTATTATTGGAGCACATCTAATCAGTTTTTGCCAATATGGTATAATAATTTAAATAGCAATCAATATTATGCTGGGAATGGTATTCAAATTGATAATTTTAATTCAATCTCTACTGTTCAAGATATTTCTATTACAGGTAATCCAACCTTAAGATCTCTGAAATTGATAAATGGTGATGATTTGAATTCGAGTAATAATTTAGAACAAATAAGTTTTGGATGGAATGGTAATCCGTCTGGAATTTATAATGACGGGAATATTGAATATGCACACGCAATTAAAACAAGGCACAATAGCGCAGCTAGTTTTGGAAATAATATTGATTTTTTTACATGGGATCCAATTACAAATAATAGTGCTTCTGAAATTGGGAATAAACATATTATGACTTTACAAGGAGATGGTAAAGTTGGAATAGGCACTAGATTGCCTTTACATACACTGGACGTTAATGGGTCAATTTATACAACAGGTAATTTAATTGCTGGAGCAGTTGTCTATCCAAATACTGTTGGTTCAAATCAAAATAATCAAGTACTTACATCATACACAGATGGTACCATAGGTTGGTCTGACTTTGTACAAGGACAGAATAATATTAATCTCGGGTCTGCTGCATATAGTCAAACAACTGATTTCGAGTTGCCACTAACGTTTAATGCTCCATTTTCCAGAACTGGAAACCTCATAAATATTCAACAATCAAATGCAACAACAAGCGGATATTTATCTTCGACAGATTGGAATATATTTAACAATAAGCAAAATACACTTATTCAAGATGTAGATTATCTAAGACCTAATGGTAGTGCTGCTGACCTTACTAATTTTCCAATTCTAAATCAAAATACATCAGGTAATGCTCAGACCGCTACAAAACTTTTAAATGCAAAAAAAATTAATGGTACTTCATTTGATGGTACTACAGATATAAATATAATTGCTGACGCCGGAACTTTATCAGGAACAACACTAGCTTCTAATGTTGTGAATTCCCAATTATCAAGTATTGGGACATTAACGAGCGGTGCTATCCCTTATTCTTTATTAATAGGGAATGTTCCTATTTGGAATCAGAATACTACAGGTAATGCATTCACTGCTACACTAGCTGGCAATATTACTGCTACTACGAATTCAACATTAACAAGTTTGCCAAATTTAACAACAACTGGTGTAATTGCAAATGGAACTTGGCAAGGGAATATCATAGCTGTAACATATGGAGGTACTGGAACTAATTCTTCTACAGGTACAGGAAGTGTTGTATTGTCTAATGCTCCAACATTAGTAAATCCAATCTTAGGTAATGCTTCTGCAACATCTGTTAGTATAGGAAGTTCTGTAATAAATACTTCAGCAATTTTAGAAGTAAGCTCTAATTCTAAAGGATTTTTACCACCAAGAATGACCGCCTCTCAACGAAATGCTATAAACTCACCATCGCAAGGTTTAATTATTTATTGTACAAACTGTGGCATAAAAGGAGAATTAAATGTATTTAATGGAAGTGAATGGACATTGTTTGATGGTTCAAATACAACAACTCCTATTGATATTGGTAGTAATTATGGTGGCGGCATTGTTACTTATATTTTTCAAGAAGGTGATATTGGTTTTATACGTGGTCAATTACATGGATTAATTGTTGCAACATCTGATATAGTGGTAAATGGTAATACTTCTTTTCCTTGGAATAATGGTTCATTTGTTGCGAATACCTCTACATTGATTGGTACTGGATTGACAAATACAGAAGCAATTATATCAAATCAGGGCGTTGGTAATTATGCTGCTTCTTTAGCTCGAAATTTTAATGCAAATAGTTACACTGATTGGTATTTACCTAGTAGAGATGAATTAAATATAATCTTTTCCAATAGCTCAATTTCAGGTGTTTCAATTTCACAAAATTATTATTGGACTTCAAGTGATGCAGGTAGTTACGCATATTGGCAATTCCCGGGTTATAATTCAGCTCAATGGTTTAAAAGTGGTTTAGGAAGAGTTCGCCCAATAAGATCTTTTTAATAGTTTGACCTTAGTAATCTATTTCTTTTGACGGGTCCCAAAATAATTTTTCAAAGTCCACTACGGTTTCGTTTTGGACTTTTATTTTTTCTTTCTCTAAGAGCTCTTGCATTTTGGTAGGGGTTTCAAAATGTGCTTTTCCAGAAAGCATACCATTTCTATTCACGACTCTATGTGCTGGCACTTTTGGCTTTACACCATGTGATGCATTCATTGCCCAACCCACCATCCTTGAACTACCACCAGTACCTAAATATTTTGCGATAGCACCATAGCTAGTTACCCTTCCTTTTGGAATAAGTCTTACTACATCAAATACATTTTGGAAAAAATCTTTAGTCTTTGGAGTGTATTGCATCCGTCGAATTTTTACTTAGCGTCGCTCTGATTAATTGAGCCCTTGTTTTAATGGGCTCTGGTACCGCATCGTAATCAAATGGGCAATGTTTACAAGCTTCCCCACAGCAATACCCTCTATTTTGGTGATAAGCTGCAGTGAATACCCATTTACCTTTTGAATCTATATAATAATGTACACCTTCAATCATTTTACTAGTTCTTTTCTGCTAATTTTTTCTTTACTCTATATCTTTTTTTACTCTAGCCGCTTCTGCTTCCATTCTTAGTAATTCACCTGTATCCATTGGAATATCTTTAATCGATTCCTTTAAAATTGCATCAAGTGCTATAGGCAATACTTTATCAATATTAAATTGAATATAGTGAATCTTGTTACTCTGTGCGATATCCAATCCTTCGTAGTAGGTTTTGATTAAACAACGTGGATCAATAGTTGGTTCTGCGTATAAGTTGTCCGTTTTGTAAATTAAGTTTAAACCATATAGCTCAATTACTTTGAGTGTGAAATTATAAAGTAGGGGACTGTCTGTTTTTAAATGAACGACCCCGTCATTTTTTAGAAACTGTTGGTATAACCTTAAAAATTTCGGATGGGTTAAACGCTTTTTCGCCTTGGACCATCTTAATTGAGGATCAGGAAAAGTAATCCAAATTTCATCCACTTCATCTTTGGCAAAATAGTTAGGAGTCAGTTCTATTTGTGTTCGTACAAATGCAATATTTTTTAATCCTTCCTTGTTGGCGATGCTTGCACCTTTCCAAATTCGATTTCCTTTTAAATCCACGCCAATAAAATTTTGATTTGGATACATTCTGCCCAGTCCAACGGCGTATTCTCCTCTTCCGCAAGCTAGTTCTAATGTTAAGGGTTGTTTTGGTTGAGCGCTACTTACAATAGTTAATGTGGATGTATCAATCGGGGATACTTCTTTTTTTAATGCTTCAAAAAATGCAGCCCATTTACCTTGCATATCCTGTGGATATTCTAGTACGTTTTCATATGATTTGATTACTGCAAACTTGATTAATTTTTTCTGCCCCATGGCGTAAAGATACTTCTTAAGGATGATTTTAAGGAATTTATACGCTGAATTGATTTTCGTTGAGCATGTAATTTTAATTCACAAAATAAGACTGGAGTAGCATAAAACTTTCCGACCCTGTTGTTATGATAGCTATTTTATTCTTTTTAAAACTGTCCATTAAAATGTACAAAATAACTGTAATCTGTGTGTTTTAATAGACAGTTTTAAAATAAAAGGATTTAAAATGAACTGTATACCATAGGGGACATAACAAACCTAAGATGTATGTTATATTATACAGTTTTAATAAACATCAAATGGGTAGCATGCATAATAGTTCTAGAATTATTAAAATAAAATCAATTCAAATCAATTCAAATCAATTCAAATCAATTCAAATCAATTCAAATAATTATGGATTATAAATATCATCCGAAAGGACAATCATTGAATTTTTTCTTGAGTAAGAAAGCCTATTTCGAAACTCAAGCCGATGAGTATAAAGACCTTGGTGAAAATATAAAAGCTGCAAGGCTTAAAAGGTGTCTTTCGGTTATGGAATTAGCTTCCAGATCTAGGATTACTAGATCTACCCTTTATCAAATTGAGCATGGAAAGCCAACAGTGTCTTTGTACTCATTTTTCAATGTTTTGAAAGCGCTGAATTTATATGATGATGTAAAAAAGAGTATCGTAGAAGATGCCGAAGGAAATGCTGTATTTAAAAGATTAATGATGATTAAAGAATCAACAAAAAGTTATAAACTGTAATCTTGTAAATATATTATTCGGTCAATCTACTTAAATTAATTATGTACTAGTATAATGCTAAGTATAAATAAATAATCTATTAATTAATAAATTTATTTTTCTACTTAATTAGCTTCATTTTTAGCTATGTTTATTTTATCTTGATTAATTGTATTGCTTTGTGTGCTACAATTGGTGCTATTGCCACCCCCATACCGCTCATTCTAACTGCACAATATACATTGGGCTCCACTTCTTGTATAATTGGCTTTTTGATTTTCCCCATACCCATAGTGCCACTCCACCTTAGTTCAATTTTTGGTTTCTTAGTCCCCTTGGGTAGGATTCGTTGCATCATAAATTCCTCAAGGACATTTTGTATCCTTGTAGAAGTTTCTAATGAGTAAGTCTTTTCATTTTTAAAGTCTTTATTTCTTGCACCCCCTAACAACAATCGATTACCTAAGTTGCGGAAATAATAAAATCCTTCATCAAAATGAAAACACCCTTTGAATTTTAAATTAGGAATAGGTTCGGTGACAAATACTTGTCCTCTTGCTGGCACCACATCTAAACTTGGAATTAATTTTTTGGCAAATCCATTGGTGCATACAAGCAACTGTTTTGTTTCTATTGGTGCATCTAAATTGGTTTGTATGGTTACGCCTTTTTTATGGCTTTTGTATTTTTGCACTTCGGTGCTAAATAAAATTTGCACCCCCTTTGCCTGCACTGCTTTTTGTAATGCCAATACTAGTTTGGCTGAATTTAATTGACCTTCTAGTTGGTTAAATGCCAATGCTTCAATGCCTTGAAAGCCTAGCTTTTTGATTGATTTAGTAGCATTCGTATAAATTGGTAGGTATTTCCCATTCTTTTTTGGCGTTTTTAGTACAGGGGCCAGTATTTTATTTAAATAAGCAATATCCTTATCTAAATTTGAAATAGCATATCCAGCAGTCCCTTCAAATAATTCATATCCCCCCCATTGGTTGTAATCAATCTCTGAGGCCTTGAAAACTTTTTGAATTCTTTGTAACCCATCATAGCGCATCTTCACGGTTTCTAACATGTTAGCCTCACCCATCAATTGCACATCGTACATCAATTCTGATACGCTTCCAAAACAAGAGAACCCTGCATTCCTTGTACTTGCACCTGATGGTATAATGCCTCTCTCTAATATCGTAATATTTAGTTTGGGATTTTTTTGGATCGCCTCATAAGCTGTCCACAATCCAACAAATCCACAGCCTACAATCACCAAGTCTTTTGGTGCAAAATAGGTTGACTGCTCCCAAACTGATATTGCCATAGGTTTGAATTTTGATTTCTAATTTTCTACAATTTACTTAATATGTAATTACATGCTAAAATATTAATTCCTAATTTTAAAATAGTTGTTATAAAAAAACCGCCCCATATTGGGGCGGTTTGAAATCTCATGATGCTTAAAGCGTCTTATATAAGTGAGGCTTTAATATTTGATTTAATTATCTTCCGAAGATATATCTTAAACCAATCTGTGCTTGCCATACGTCAAATACAGAAGAGTTCTTTTGATATGTATCTCTGATTAATGTAGTTGATCCATCCACATTCTTTTGTGTTGCCAATTTATATACTGGCTCACCCGCTGAGTTGATAGAACTAAACGCTAAGATTTGTGGATTGGTAACTCTTTGAGACACACCCCACTTGTTATTGATTCTGTTACCAATATTCAAGATGTCTGCTCTGAATTGTAATGTATTGCGCTTGCCTTTTACTTTTACAAAGAACTCTTGAACGATGGATACATCAAAACGGTGTAACATTGGTAATACTGAAGCGTTACGCTCTGCATATTGACCTTTACGTGTGCTCAAGTACTTATCTTGATTGATATAGTTCCAGAATGTTGCTTGTTGTTGTGCTTCAGTGTAAGTAATATTACCTACAGTTAATGGAGCAAACTTAATTTCAGTTGCTGATTTTGGAACATAAATTAATTCATTGTTATTCACACGGTCTCCGTTCATATCTCCAGAGATTGTATATGAATAAGCGCCGTTTTCAGAACCGATGTAACCGATAGAGAAACTAGTTGTTCCACCATATTCACCACCGTATTCAATTTTGTATCCTAATAAACCTACGATTCTGTTAGGGATATTGAAGTCTGAATTTGATAAACTTAAATCGTTGTTGCCATTTACAGATCTTGCTCCTGTCCAGCTACCAGAAGCAATTGAACCAGCACTCATGAAATCTGTAGCATTAGAAGTTGTCCAAGCTAAAGATCCCCACCATCCTTTTTTGTATGGCATTTCTAATTTCAATGTCATTGACTTATAATCACCTTGGTTTTTATTGGTCAATACGATTGCATTAGATACGTTATTGTTTACTCTTACAGTAGCGTCAGAACCACCAAATCTTAATCTATTATCTGCACCTGTGAATTGACCTACTGCACTCTTTAAGTTTGCATTGTAGTAGTGTACTGCATTCAAGTTTTTGTTGAACAAGAACTCAATTGTACCCACAAGACCAAATGGTAATTTTTGATCTACTGCTAAGTTTGATTTCCAAACTTGTGGGAATTTATAATTCTCATCAGTTAATGCGATATCAAATGTTGAAGGTAAAGTTGGTGTAGATGGTATAAAGTATTTGTTTGGATTTGCAGTGAAACCGTAGTTTGCTGCAGCTGCACCACTCACATCAATATAACCTGTTAATACACCGTTGTTACCTACTTGGTTAGAGATAAACACATACGGAGGGCGACCAGTGAATACGCCTGATCCTCCACGAACCTGTGTTTTCTTTTCACCATTCACGTCCCAGTTGAATCCAATTCTTGGTTCAAATAAAACTTGTGTTTTTGGCATGACACCTGTATTGAACTTAGCACCATTCGCAAAAGTCATTGCAGTGATTGCTGGGTTTTCAATAGCTGTGTTTTCAAATCCAATTACTGCCATTCTTAAACCAGCAGTTAATTTTAAATTCTTATTGTATTGATATTCATCTTGTGCATACACGTCTAAACGAGATGTCTTTAAAACTTGCATTGGATCAACTGCTCCAGGTAATGCAGAATAACGGAACTGTGTACGTGCTGGAACAAATGCTGATGGCGCACCACCTGCTGCAATAGATTGGTTTGCTGCAGTGTAGAAATCAGCTAAGCTATTGAATACATATACACCATTTGATGCTGGGAAGAATAAGTTGTTAGACTGGTACTTCTCATAGTTGAAACCACCTACAATAGTATGCTTATCTAAATACTTAGTTAAGTTGTTTGTAATGTGGAATGTATTGTAATCTAATTTGTTTCCTGGAGTGAATGGATCAAATCCTACAGATGTTAATGTAGTTGAACCAGACTTAATATCAATTGTTGGGAAAGGTTGGCTTCTGTAAGCTCTATCTTCAATTTGCTTATCATATCCAATGATCAAATTGTTGTGCAATGTATTAGATAACTTACTGTTTAATTCAACAACGATTGAACGTGTGTTATCCATGATACCATAACCACTGTTTTGGAAAGACATTGCTAAAGCAGATCCTGTTCTGTTACCGAATCCAGCTGAAGCTGAGTTAGAGATATTGATATCTGCACTTGAGTTATGGTGTACATAACGTGCAGTTAACTTATGCATGTCGTTGATGTTCCAATCTGTTCTGATCAAGAATTTCTCAGATACAGTTGCATTGTTATATCCTTCCCATGGTCCAGTTACATAGTTAAACTTCTCTTTCATGAAATTAGATAAAGTCTGTAATTCTGTATAAGTAGGACGAGAGATTTGAGAACCACTTAATGGTGATCCAGTAGAGATCCAGTTGGTACCTGGTTCTGTTTTTTCTAATTTCTCGTAGTTCGCAAAAATGAACAATTTGTTTTTGATGATTGGTGCACCAATTCTGAAACCTTGCACTTTTTCGCTGAATTTAGCTGGCGTTACTTTTACACCATTCGCTCTATGACCATTGAACTTTGAAGAATTATCTCTTTCAGTTTGATAGTATGAACCTTCAATTTCGTTGGTACCTGATCTTGTTACTGCGTTGATACCAGCACCAGTAAATCCTGATTGACGGATATCAAAAGGAGCGATGTTCAACTGTAATTGCTCAATCGCATCTAATGAGATAGCAGAAGCACCTGTTCTACCTCCCGCTTGAGCTGAAGAACCTAAACCAAAACCATTGTTGAATTGAGATCCATCAATGGTGAAGTTATTCAAACGAGAATCCTGACCTCCAAAACTTGCACCATTACCATTTGAATTGTATTTTGTAATACCATCAATTGTTCTTGGTCCAGTTACAGGGATGTTTTGTAATTCTCTTCTTCCAAATTGTTGTGCAGTTCCAGTTCTTTCCTTTGAGAACAAGCCACTTCTATTGCTAGCAACAACTACTTCTTTTAAGTTTGAACCTGTAGCATACAACACGAAATCAACATTGGTAGCCACACCTAAATTAGTTGCTACATCAGTTATTTGATCGTTTTTGTAACCTACAAAGCTAGCTGCCACTGTGAATGGTCCACCAACTCTTACTGCTGGGAACACGAAAGCACCTGTTTTGTTTGTTACTGTTTTGTACGTTGTACCTGTTGGAAGGTGTGTCGCTACGACGGATGCACCAACCAATACTTCTTTCTTTTCGTTTACAACAATACCAGAGATGGTAGAAGTTGTAATCTGAGCGAAGCTGAAGATGGTCATCATACAGCTTGCCAAAAACAAGATTGTTTTTTTCATTTGTTTGGATTTGTTTTCTAAATACGTTGCTTGAAATTCAACCAGCTTGCGCTAAAAGTTTGGTTTAGCCAAAAACTTGTTAAAATTCTGCCGCAAAGTTAGTCCGAATCCATTAGTTTTCAGTGCCTTTGATCACTTAATTCGTCACATTTAATAATGAGTTAACATTGAATTTGTCTTAAAATTGAAATTTTGTTCAATTTTTATTAAAATATTATCGCATAATATTGTACATATTTTATTTATATTTTATATGTTTAAGCTTCTCCTTTTTAATTCCCGAATTGGTAACATATTCTTAACAAATAGACTATATTCGTAGTCAAATTTTTAAAAATAATCACATGAGAAAAGTTGTTTTATTGTCTTCTCTTGTTTTTTGTTTTGCGGTTCAATTATTGGCTCAGGGTCCTAAGAAGATCTCTGGTAGAATAGTGGATCAAAAAACAAAGCAAGCCCTAGGAGGCGTAACAGTGAATGCTGGTAAAGTGAATACTTTATCTGATGCAAATGGTAATTATTCAATTAACATTACCGATCAAAAGACAATCAACTATAGTATAGTTGGTTACGAAAAATTAGCAAGAACAGTTGGTACAGCTTCTACGATCAATGTAGAATTAGTTTCTGTTGCAGCTGAATTAGAAGAAGTAGTTATTACAGGTTATGCGCGTGAGAACAAAGCGAAGTTCGCCGGTGCTGTTACAACCATTAGTGGTAAAACAGTGAACGACGTTCCAGTGGGTTCTTTCGACCAAGCATTCCAAGGACGTGTACCAGGTATGTTAGTTAACTCTGGATCTGGTCAGCCAGGTTCAAGTGCGCAAGTAACAATCCGTGGTATCAAGTCTATTCAAGGTGCGGGTGCGCAACCATTGTATGTATTGGATGGTGTGCCTATCCCTGCATTTGATATGCAAACAATTAACCCAGATGATTTTGAATCAATCACTGTATTGAAAGATGCGACTGCAGCTGCGATCTACGGTGCTAGAGGTGGTACGGGTGTAATTGTAATTACTTCTAAAAGAGGTAAAGCGGGTAAAAACGTGGTTACATACAAAACACAATACGGTATCACTCAAAAACCTAGCTTCGCTAGAATGAATTTGATGAATACGCGTGAGATGTTGGCGTATGAGGAAAGAGAAAAAATCGCGAACACTCCAGGTTGGGTTTGGTCTCCAAACAACCCAGCAATCCCAACAGGTATGACTGCTGCTACGAAGCAAGCTGCTTTAGATAGCTTAAGAAATATCGACATTGATTACACTGATATATTCTATAGAGAAGGTATTTCAAAATCTCATGAATTGACTTTAAGTGGTGGATCTGACAGAACTAAGTTCTTCTTATCTGGTGCTTATTTTGATCAAGAAGGTATTGACTTAGGATCTTCTTTAAAACGTTATACAATTCGTTTTAACTTAGACCACTCTACTGATAAATTTACTGCTCAGTTCAATAGCTCAATTGGTTACTCTAAGTCTCAATTAGCTGAAGGTGATTACTTAGGCAATAGCCCAAGAAGTCCATTCCAAATGACTTATAGAGCGAAGACTTATGAGAATCCTTACAACCCAGATGGTTCTTTAAGATGGGGTGCAAGTACTTCTATGGCGTACAGACAAGTAGCGAACTTATTAGAAGGTTTACAAAATACAAAGCGTGGTTTCGACCAAATTAAAATGGTGGGTAACGGTTTGTTAGCATACAAAATTTTCCCAACATTAACTGTACGTAATAACTTAGGTGTGACTGCATCTAGCAACTACGTAAATCGTTATGTGAATGCTGATTCTTATGTGGGTTCTTTACAATCATTCCAGTCTGGTATTGCACAAGAATCTAACACAGTTGTTTCTGAATTCATCAACACTTCTTCTGCATTGTATAGTGAGAAGTTTGGTAAATCTGAAATTGAAGCATCTGCTAACTTTGAAATTGTTAGAGGTTACCAAAGAGGTTTAGGTTTCACTTTGTTCAACTTAGACAAGCGTTTGACTGAAACAGGTCAGGGTGCTGGTCCATTGCCAACCAACGGTGCAACTACTTATCCTCAAAACGCATCTAGTGCAAAATCTGGATTCGGTATCCGTTCTTATTTTGCAACTGCGAAATATTCTTATGACAACAGGTATTCTTTGAATGCCAATATTCGTCGTGATGGTACTTCAAGAATTGTAAACCAAGAGAACAGAGAAGTAACTTCATGGTCTGCTGGTTTCACATGGAATGCTTTGAATGAGCGTTTCTTGAGCAAGCAAAATATTTTCTCTGATTTGAAATTGAGATTGTCATTTGGTATCATACCAAACATTGGATCTATTTCAACTTCTTCATATGGTGCTGGATTACAATCTATCACCAACTATCAAGGACCTCAAGTACCTACATTTGGTACAGCATCTTATGCGGGTTCTACTATTACAGGTTTAGTACCTAATAGTCCAGGTAACCCTAATTTGAAAATTGAGCGTGTTCAAAAATCAAACATTGGTTTAGATTTCAGTGTTTGGAATGGCCGTGCTCGTTTCAACATCGATGCATATGATGAACAAACTTTAGACTTATTCGTTAACCAACCATTGTCTGGTACAACTGGTTTCTCTAGCTTGTACATCAATGCTGGTAGAATGTCTAACAAAGGTTTAGAATTCATCGCGAAAGTAGATGTGGTGAAGACAAGAGATTTCGGTGTAACGCTTGGTTTAAACCATTCTTACAACGAAAACAAAATTGTTGATTTAGGTGCAGTGAACGAATTCTTCGTAGGAACATTCGTAATCCGTGAAGGTTTACCTTATGGAACACATTATACTTATAATTACTTAGGTGCTGATCCAGCAACTGGTCGTCCTACTTACGAAGCACCAGATGGTACAGTAACAACTGATATCGCTAAAGCGGGTCAATTTGCTAAGTTTGGTAACTACTTACCAAAACACCAAGGTGGTTTTGATTTTGAATTCCGTTACAAAGCATTCTCTGTAACTGGATTATTCTCTTATCAATTTGATGTGGTTAGAAGTAACAATACAAGAAACTGGATCACTAGAGGTACTCCAGGATACCACGGTATCGTAAGAGCTTCTAGAGAATTGATCGATAACCAATGGCAAGCGCCTGGTGATAAAGCGTTCTTCCAAAAATCTACATTTGATAGAGGCTTTACTTCATCAGACTTAGAAGATGCTAAATTCTTACGTTTCAGAAACTTAGTGGTAGCTTATCAATTACCTGCAATCAAAGGACCTAATGGTAAAGCTTTGATCAATGGTGGTAGATTGTATGCACAAGGTCAAAACTTAGCAATTTGGAGTCCATGGAGAGGTTTAGATCCAGAAGATAATAACAATATTAGTTTGAATGAGTATCCAAACCCAAGCATGTTTACGTTTGGTTTAGATATTAATTTCTAATCAACTAAAAAATGAATAAAATGAGAAACTATAAATTGATAATTGGATCTTTTTTAATGCTATCCCTTTTTACAGCATGTTCTAAGGTGATTGACGTTAAAGAGACCGACTTCATCGGCGGAGACGTCGCTTTGAAGACCGTTGATAATGTTGAGTCAGGTATCATTGGTGCTTACTCTGCTATGAACGTGGAAATGGGTATTTTGTTGAACAGTGTTTTTGCTGACGAAGTAAGAGTGGCTGAGTTTTACAACGCTGCTACTGTACACGAATGGCAATACGCTTCTACAGATATCTCTATCAGAGATAACTTTACTGCTTTCCCTTTGTATTACAGAATCATTGATCGTGTAAACAGAGTTTTAGAAGCAATCCCTAATGTAAAAGCAACTTCAACTGCACAACAAGCTACTTTAGATAGAGTAAAAGGAGAAGCATTGTTCTTAAGAGCATTCTCTCACTTTGAATTATACCGTTACTATAGCAACACCGCAGATGGTAATGCTTTGGCTTTAGCTTATATGGAGAAGCCTTCTTTGGATCCACAAGCTAGAATTACAGTGACGCCTTATTTTGCTAAGTTGAATGCTGATTTAACAGCTGCTAAAGCTTTATTGCCAGCAGCAAATACAGATATCTACAGAGCATCTAAGCAAGCAGTTACTGCTTTACAAGCTAGAGCTGCATTGTATACTCAAAACTATGCGAATGCTGCAACTTTTGCGACTGAATACATTGCTGCTTTCCCATTAGCAACAAGAACCAATTTCCCTGCAATTTGGAAAGACGCTAACAACAGCGAAGTTGCTTTCAAATTGAGCAGAACAACTTCTGCCGGTGGTAGAATTGGTGCGTTGTACAGAGGTACTTCTGCAAGTGCTGCAAACATCGGAACCATTACTTGGAAACCAACACAACGCATCTTAGATGCTTATGATCAAGTGAATGATATTCGCTATTCTTCTTACTTCTTTGAAGAGCCATTGTTAAAGGCAAATTCTACAAGAGCTGCAAGTGCTATTTTAATTAATAAATACGCTGGAACTACTTACGGTACGCCAGGTGAACTTTTAGCAGATGCTAAAGTGTTCAGAACAGGTGAAATGTATTTGATCCGCGCAGAGGCTAAAGCTGAAACTGGTGATTTAACTGGTGCAGCTGCTGATTTAAATGCTTTGAGAGCTGCTAGAATCAGTAATTATACCAATGCAACATTTGCAACTAAGGCTGATTTGATTGATGCGATCATGAATGAGCGTTTCAAAGAATTACCTTATGAAGGACACCGTTTCTTTGATGCAAAAAGAAGAAATTTACCAATCACTCGTTTAGCAGTGGATGCACAAGGTACTGCCTTGTCTTTACCTGCTGGTAATTTCAGATTCTTATTGCCAATCCCTAACTCAGAGATTCAAGCAAATCCTTTGATGGTTCAAAACCCAGGATACACGAACTAATTTTATATAAATATTAGTAAAATAGGGGTGCACTCAATTCAATTGAGTGCACCCTTTTTTTTATCTTTAACTACAGCGCTATTACTTTAAATAATATTTTATGAAAAAAATTCTATTTGTTTTATCCTTTACTTTGATTGTAGCCCCATTGGTTGCCCAAGTCACTATGTCTGGCAATGCAGTAGCTAGTGTGCAATTTTCTGATGTCAATGGAAGGTTGATTCCAGCTAATGGAAATGGCGTGAAAGGCAGTCCTTATGTTTTTGAAAAATTTGGGATGGGTAAAGTGTATATGGCCGACGGAGTAGAAGCGATTGATTCTAATTTAAACTTCTCCTATTTTGATCAAAAACTATATTTTTTGAAAGACAATAATATGTATGTCGTGAACAAGCCGTTCAAAATGTTTTTATTGAATCAAGTACTAGACAATACATCAGTAGAAAAATATTTTGCGAATGGTTTTCCAGCAATTGAACAAAATACATTAGCAACTTTTTATGAAGTGATTGCAAAAGGGCTTACAGTACAATTATTAAAATTCAGAAAAGCAGTGATTAAAGAATCAACTCCTTATGGAAGTGCGCCTGTGAAAGAGTATTCCAACGACGATCAATATTATATTTTTGATGCAAGTTTTAAACAAATGCAAGCGTTGGGGGGCTCGGTGACTTTAAAAAAATTAAAAACAGTTTTACCTCATTATGCGAGTCAATTGGATGCATTGAGTACTCAGCTTCGTTTGAATTTAAAGAGAGAAGCAGATGCAAAACTATTGATAGAAAAACTAAATTAATCTGCTTTATAAAATCTAATTATGTCTCGTAAAGGCTTACTCTTTTTATTTCTTTTATGTTTTGCAACATCCTATCTTTTTGCTCAAGTGGCTATGCCTTTGAAAAATTCAACTAACAACGAACTATTATACCGCCCTAATTTTCATTTCACACCTAAAAAAGGTTGGATGAACGACCCGAATGGTATGATTTTTCTGAATGGACAGTACCATTTATTTTATCAACATTATCCAGATGCAACTGTTTGGGGACCTATGCATTGGGGACATGCAACTAGTAAGGATTTAGTAAGATGGGTACATCAACCTATTGCTTTGTATCCAGATAGTATTGGGATGATCTTTTCGGGCTCTGCTGTGTTGGATCAGCATAACACAAGTGGTTTAGGACGCAACGGCATTGCCCCTTTGGTAGCAATTTTTACGCAGCATCATATGCCAGGTGAAAAAGCTGGGAGAACAGATTTTCAGAATCAATCCATTGCATACAGTTTGGATGAAGGTAAGACTTGGATAAAATATGCTGGTAATCCTGTACTTAAGACGCCAGGTTTGAAGGATTTCAGAGACCCTAAAGTTATTTGGCATGCACCAACAAAAAAATGGATCATGAGTTTAGCTGTTGCTGACCATGTTGAATTCTACAGTGCACCAGATTTAATCCATTGGACTAAAGAATCAGAAATAGGCAAAGGTCAATTTGCACATGGTGGCGTTTGGGAATGTCCTGATTTATTGCATTTTAATGTACAAGGGAAAATAATTTGGGTTTTATTAGTAAGTATGAACCCGGGCGGCCCAAATGGTGGATCTGCAACCCAATATATAGTGGGTGATTTTGATGGACATACATTTAAGCCTTTTACGGAGGCAATAAAATGGATGGATTATGGTCCAGATAATTATGCAGGGGTGACTTTTTCTAACCTAGGGGATAGAAATATTTTAATTGGCTGGATGAGTAATTGGAATTATGCCAATACGGTTCCTACCGAAAATTGGAGAAGTGCTATGACCCTTTCTAGGGAATTGAGTTTGGTTGAGCAAAATGCAAAAGCAAGCAATCATGCAACGAAAGATTATATTTTACTTTCTCGTCCTGTACAAGAATTAAATGCAGGTTTTGTCAAAGTCAATGCTAAAGATCCGATTGTACCCAATCGATTTGAATTGCGTGATTTGAAAGCAATTGATTTTGAAATTGTTTTATCTAATGCGCATAATGAAAAATTATCCATTGGCTACAATGCGCATAAAAAACAATTTTTTATTGATAGAACTAAGGCCGGTCTTTCTAATTTTAATGAAGGGTTTGCTGCAGTTGCCTTGGCACCAAGGCTTTCAAATGCATTGAATGTGGACTTGTCAATTATATTAGATAAAACTTCTGTCGAATTATTTGCAGATGGGGGACGCACTGTTATGACGGCTTTGTTTTTCCCTACACAACCCTTTACAAAATGGGAATTCATTTCCAAAGAAAAAATGCCTTCAAGTGCAATCCAATTATATAACCATCAATAGACAGCAAACTTTTTAAGCCTTCACTTGTTATAAGTGTATGCAACAGTATACACCTGCCAAATGGCAGACTTGGGAAAGATTTTATAGGGCCAATTTTATCAATAGCTTGACTGGATTTAAGTCTGCGAGTTTAATTGGTTCGATCAATGAACAGGGTGTTCCGAATTTAGCCATGTTTAGTAGCATGGTGCATATTGGTTCTGATCCTGCTTTAATTGGTTATATCAATCGTCCAGTAGCCGCTGCCCCTCATACTATTGCTAATATTAGCGCCAATGGATGGTATACGGTGAATCATATTCATTCTTCTTTTTTAGGTCAAGCACATCAAACCAGTGCCAAATACCCCGAGGCAGTAAATGAATTTGAGGCAGTTGGATTAACTGCTGAATACCTGGAGGGTGTGAAAGCGCCTTTTGTGAAAGAAAGTCATATCAAATATGCACTTTCTTTAAAAGAAATCATCCCAATCCAATTGAACGATACTTTTTTAGTCATTGGTCAACTGGAACAAGTATGGATTGACAATGCGCTTCAACCACAAAAAGATGGTTTCTTAGCACTTGATCAAGCTGGCACTATTTGTAGCAATGGTTTAGATGCTTATTATAAAACCGAATTGATTGATCGTTATGCCTACGCAAAACCTGATCAACCGGTGACAAAGCTTGAGGCATTATAACCTTTCTTCCATTTTATTTTGCGACCCTTTTCTTTTTTGGTAATTTACATCAAATCGATGTATATGAATCCATGTCATTTTGATCACGCTAGAAGGGGTTTCTTAAAAAAAACAGCTTCAATAGCTGCACTCTATTTAACGCCATCAATTTTAGTAAAGACTTTTGCTGCTGATACAATTGTTCCTAAACCGATTGCGAAAGAGCAACTTCAATTTTTTTTGAATGGCAAATCAATTAAGCTTGAAATAGACGCAAGAACCACTATGCTTAATTTGTTACGAGAACATATTGGATACACTGGAACTAAGAAAGGTTGTGAGATGGGGCAATGTGGTGCTTGTACAATACATGTGAATGGTAAGCGCATGAAATCTTGTACTCAATTGGCATTAAATCATCAGAACAATCAAATTACAACAATCGAGGGACTTGCAAAAGGAGATGAACTGCATCCTATGCAAGCCGCATTTTTAAAACATGACGCTTTTCAATGTGGTTATTGTACCTCTGGACAAATTATGTCTGCTGTAACTTGTGTTAGAGAAGGCAATGCAAAAACACGTGCAAGTATTCAGGCGTATATGGATACGAATATTTGTAGATGTGGTGCTTATCAGAATATTGTTGACGCCATTGAAGAAGTCGCTAAATCTGGTGTAAAAATTTAATCTTTTAAATTCATTGTATGCATAATTCAACGATCAACAAACAGAGTGCTCATTTATTGAAGCTTGACTTTGCGGATGAAAGAGTAGATGGCGCTGATAAGGTAACTGGTAAAGCTAAATACACCGCTGAATATAATTTGCCCAACATGGCATATGCTGTTTTTGTTACAAGTACGATTGCAAAAGGAACCATCAAAAATATTGACACTTCAAAAGCTTTAGCAGCACCAGGTGTATTGGATGTAATTTATTATGCTAACTGCCCTGTTGTTCCAGGTTATTTGACCAACGCAGCAGAGCGTCCTAAGCAGGTTTTTGAATGGAGAGGGCATAAAGTTTTATACGATAATCAGGTTCGTTTTTTTGGACAACCAGTTGCATTGATTGTTGCAGATTCATTAGAAAATGCAAATGCAGCTATTCGATTGGTGCGCCCTGAGTATGCACCAGAAAAATTTGAGACCAATTTTGAACTTGCCAGAAAAAATCCAGCAAATTTAAAAGGGACTGTTACTTATAAAAGAGGCAATGAAAATGCATTTAAGTCTGCACCTGTTTTTGTTGAAGCTGAGTATAGGATTCCTGCGGAAGTACACCTACCTATGGAAATGCATGCAACAATTGCATTTTGGGAAGGGGAGGATAAAGTTACTTTATATGATAAAACCCAGGGCCCCAAAAGCACACAAGCTACTGTAGCGCGAACATTTGGTTTACAAGATAAAAATGTAAGGGTGATTGCAGAAAATGTAGGTGGAGGATTTGGAAGTGGATTAAGAAGCTGGGCCAATGTACCAGCAGCATTGATTGCTGCAAAGAAATTGAATCGGCCAGTTAATTTGGTATTAACACGCCCACAAATGTTTTCTTTGGTGGGCTATCGACCTGAATCTTGGCAAAAAATTAGTATCGGCGCAGACATAACAGGTCGTTTCATTGGTATTACACATGAGGCGATAAGTGCTACATCACGTTATGAAGATTTTAGAGAAGGTATTGTGAATGTCTCTAAATTTTTATATGCATGTGAAAATGTAGATACGAAGTATAGTATGTTGCCATTGGATATGAGTACACCAATTTGGATGCGCGGACCAGGTGAGGCCACTGGTTCTTATGGATTAGAATCTGCTATAGATGAATTGTCTTATAAATTAAAAATGGATCCTGTTGAATTAAGAATTAAGAATTTCACAACAGTGAATCCTGAAAATAAATTGCCATTTTCTGATATCAATTTAAAAGATTGCTATGCATATGGTCAACAAAAGATAGGATGGAAAAATCGACCAACTATACCGGGCACATTGAAAGAGAATGGATGGTTGATTGGTTATGGTATGGCCAATGGCGTTTTTGGTGCGGGTAAAGGATCGGCTTCTGTTCGTGCATTGTTGACAAAAGATGGTAAGTTGACTTTAGAATGTGCTGTGAGTGATATGGGTCCTGGAACAACTACTTCAATGACAAAAATTGCAGCTGCTGCTATGCAAATGCCCATTGAAAAAATTAAATTTAAACTGGGGGATTCTGATTTGCCTCCTGGTCCTTCTCAAGGCGGTTCTGGTACCACTTCGACAGTTGGTTCTGCCGTAGACCTTGCTTGTAAAACAGTTATTGAAAATCTAAAAGAACTTGCTATCAAAATAGTGCCTGCATTTAGTACATTCAATCCTGCTGTTTTAGAAGTAAAAAATGAACAAGTAATGGTAGCTTCAGATCCAAGCATTTTCATTACTGTAAAAGATCTATTGGAACAAAGTCCTGCAAAACAAATTGACCTCATTATTAATTCTACTGGTAAAACTGCAGAACAATTAAAATATACGAGCAATTCCTTTTCATCACATTTTGTAAAATTAGCAGTGCATCCCAAAGATGGTGCGATTAAAATTTTACAAGTAGTGACTACAGGAGACGCAGGAAAAATCATTAGCCCAAAAACAGCAAGAAGTCAGATGATTGGTGGCGTGGTGGGGGGTATTGGAATGGCATTAACAGAGCAATTAGAAATGGACCATTCAACTGGTCAAATTGTGAATGCAAGTTTTGGGGCTTACCATGTGCCTTTGCATTCTCAAATTCCACCTACAGATGTTTGGTTTGTTGACAAGCCAGATGTCAATATGAATGCCATTGGTGCTAAGGGGATTGGTGAAATTGCTTTGATTGGTTTTGCAGCAGCAGTAGCCAATGCAGTGTACAATGCAACGGGTAAAAGAGTCAGAGACCTGCCAATTACACCTGCGAAACTTGGATTCAAAGCAAAAGTGTAATTTAAAATAAAAAAGCCGCTCCATTTTGGAAGCGGCTTTTTAGTGGCTGTAGGGGGAGGGGTCGAACCTCCAAGGGGCAGTTAGCTATAACACAAAGTTCAGTGGTCGACCCTGGTCGCCTATTGCTAGACGGCTCTATGTTACGTTTATCCCGTGATCCCCACCTCCGAGACAAGGAGGCACGTTTTCCAAATTTTCATCACCCTACAGTATTAAGATCTTTCATTTGATGGTCTTTTTCGAAGTATCTTCAATGTTTCCCCTCATTTGATATATCAAAACTAAGGTATTGGTGTATATGTTGCAAATAATTTAAGTATTTATTTTAAAATGTAGAAAATATCTAATAAATTGCATTTATATTTATAAAATCATAAAAATGGATACAAAAAACAACGCTAAATTGAACGCAGTCAAAAGCTTAGATAAGCTGGATTTGCAAATTATTCAAACCATGATGTTGGACGCCGAGATTTCTTATGCCGATTTGGGTAAGCAATTGTTTGTGTCTGGCGGTACCATTCACGTGCGGATTAAGAAATTAGAAGAATTGGGTATTGTGCAAGGTAAAAGATTGGCCGTTGACCTTAAAGTCTTAGGCTATGATGTGATTGCTTTTATTGGTGTGTATTTAGAAAAGAGTTCGATGTATGATTCTGTGGCCTTGGCATTAAAAAATATTCCACAGATTGTTCGCTTAAATTATACCACAGGCAACTATAGTATGTTCGCTGAAATTGTATGTAAAGACATTCAGCAATTGCGTTATGTATTACATGACGAACTGCAAAAAATTAAAGGGATTGAGCGTACTGAAACTTTCATCTCATTAGAAGAAAGTTTTTCTCGTAACGTGCGCATTGTATAACACAATCATCAGTAGTAAATCATATTGGATGATTAGCAATAAAAAGGCCGCTCATTGAGCGGCACTTTCTATTCAATTCAAAACCAATTCGACTTACTACTACTTTTATAACTTATATCCATCGTCGGCTACCAATTGCGCACAGATGGTTCTTCTTGCATCTTTGGTATTGTATGGATCCACTTTGGTGAATCGCTTTAAGCCGATATGCATCATGCGTAATTCATCTCCTTCCGCAAAACTATTCAAGGCATCTTTTCCTGCTTTGTTAATCGCGTCTGCTGCATCATAGATGTAGGTTTTCACAATCGCTGTTTGCACTGCTAGCTCTGCTTCAGATTTTGTTTTGCTTAATTTTTCTAATCTTAATAATGCAGATTCTGCATGGTAGGTAATAATAGACATGTCTGCAATATTCATTAAGATCTCTTGTTCCTTACTTAATGTCATCATTAATTTTTGTACTGCAGCGCCTGCTACCATCAAAATACATTTTTTGAAATTTGCAATGGCTTTATGCTCTTTTGCAAATGGCGCATCGTCTTCGCTACCAAAATCAGGGATACTCATTAATTCTTTTTGCACGCCCATTGCTGGTCCCATCAAATCCAATTGTCCTTTCATCGCTCTTTTCAATACCATATCCACTGTCAGCAAACGGTTGATTTCATTGGTACCTTCATAGATCCTGTTGATTCTGCTATCTCTATATGCTTTTGAAATTTCATACTCATCACTGAATCCATTTCCTCCATGTATTTGAACGCCTTCGTCTACCACAAAATCCAAGACTTCTGATCCAAATACTTTTAGGATTGCACACTCAATCGCGTATTCTTCTGCACCACCTAATAATGCTGCTGACAAATCCTTACCTGCTGCTAATAATTCGTGTTCTTTTTCGTCTATGTTTTTTGCCACTCTGTACAAGGCAGATTCTCCTACCCATAAGCGTATTGCCATCTCTGCTAACTTATGTCTGATGGCCCCGAATTTTACAATTGGTAATTTAAATTGCTCTCTTGCTTTGGCATATTTTAATGTAGTGGTTAAGGCTCTTCTTGCTCCACCAAT
>JACCDH011002166.1_pt1 | contig 34113 bp, 45 predicted proteins | sample 7442481 | NCBI WGS metagenome assembly JACCDH01 (sample SAMN15323433, study PRJNA562643) | freshwater metagenome | isolation source: river surface water | place: USA:Blue River Watershed | collected 2017-08-15
ATATTATATGCATAAAAGAAACCCTATTAGTCATAATATTGAAAATGTAAGTGATGAGGATGTATTAGATTATTTCGAACCAAAATTGATATCATTATCAAAAGAAAACATATTGAAATTATTGGATATGTATCGTGAAGTATATTACGAATGCAAGAAATATGATATATCAATGGCAGATTTCCATGGAAAAAATGTTGGTGTGAGAAAATCTAATCCTACTAGTTTAGTATATTTTGATATATCAGACCCTTATAATATTTATTCCGATAAAATTTAATATATACTTTATGAAATATATAAAAACAATTAGAGAGTTCATTTCTGAAAATAAAGATAATTATGAAATTGTTTATAGAGGTCAACCGATAGAATCTAATGATATGTCACCAAGAAATTCTATATGGGTGACATATGATATAGAACACGCAGAAGAGTATGGAACAGTTAAAGAATACAAATTACCTAAATCATTAAATATTTTAGATACGGAATATTATGATGAATGGGAATCTTTAATAGATGAATTTGATGAAGATGGTGATTATGAAGAATATAAATACGAACCAACAGATGAATTTGTGACATTTTTGAGTTCAAAGGGATACGATGGATTCGTGAACGGTGATAATATTTTAATATTTGATAAATCTTTATTATTAAAAATATAACATATTATATATCCTTTAATTTAGAAATAACAAGATGTTCATCTTTAAATATATCCAACCAATCTTGTAAAACACCATCCTTGTTTTTTATAAATCCCTTGGCTGTTAAATATATTTGTCTAGCCATTGGTTCTCTTTCTTTTTCATTATCAATTGATATATAATCTATGTAACTATCTTTGATAACTTGTATATTTTCGACGTTTTTATCTATCATACAACAAATATATGAAATTTATTTGCAATATAAAATATTTTCGTATATTTGTGTAAAATATATATTTATGGATATTGAAATTTTAGGAGAATCTAAAAAACAGCAAGGTTATACTGTATATCGTAATAACGATACAGAAATGGTAGAAAAAATAAAAAACATAAAACTACCAAATACACATTTCACTGGATATATCAAAGGCACTTTTTATAAAAATGCTAAATTTCATTCTAAACTGAATGATAAACAAAATTTATATGTAGATGAAACAGATACATATTTCATAGCTAGTGATGAAGATATATCATCAAATAATAAAAAAGATTTATTAAAAGAAATAAACAAACAGTTCAGCGTAGCAGATGCATTAAATTATACATTTGATAATTTGTTGAATCGTGATGGTTTCAAACATGTTTTTTACAAAAGACCAAATGCTGGTTTTGATGAACTAGGTGGTGTTTATTCCGAAACTAATGGCTATACTATTTTCGGAAAATGTGATGAAAATGATAATAATTATATGAGAATTGATTATATCACTATTACAGAAAAAGATAGAGGTTATAGCATGTTTGCTTATCTAAATGAAGATGGTAATATTGAAAATCGTGATTATAATCTTGATATAACCAAACTATTAGAAAATAAAGTACCTAAAAATAAGCAACAATTTTTTGATGATTTGATTAGAAGAATACCTGTTGGTAAATATCTAAATTATGGTAATAAATATTTCTATGTAGAAACAGATACAGCCTATGTTCTTGACTTTGAACCATATAGATATTTATTCACAATAAATATATGCGAGAATAATAATGGTAAATATAAAAATAGTCATATTAAAAGTTTTGTTAAACCAAAGAAACTTGTTGAAACAACAGAAAAAGATATGATATATAAAATATTATCTTTCTTGAATCCGTTAAACATTGGTGGTGACACAAGCTTAATAGATATATCACAATACGATTCTAATATATCATCTAAGCCAATTCATGAAAACAAATCTGTTATTGATGAATCAAAATATACTAAAAAGTATATTATACCAAAAGATGATATATCAGATGAAATTGCAGATTTATTAAATAATATAAATATACCAGAGAATGATGAAATAATTCAAGATTATATCAAAGATATTCTTCCTGGTTATGAATTACCAAATTTTGATTATGATGCTTCCACCAGCCAGGAAGACCATACAGATTTCATTGGTTTAGTTATATTTGAAGATTATAATATCTATTATTCATTTAATGTTGAACAAGGTGCTTGTATAGAAGCTAGTCATGATGGTGCAATTTTCCAAACAGATATTATCAATTTAACCTTATTATAATTTATGGTTGTTATAAATAACAAAGAAGAATATGAGAATTTTTTTCCATATTCTAATGATAGAATACAAGAATATCCTATTGAATATCCATGTGTATGTAAAATAACATATGAAGAAGGTGGATTGATTGGCGATTACAAATTGGTTTGGGTAGCATATTTCCCGAAAAATGTTACTGTTGAAGATGCATTTGTATTAGGTTTAAAAAATAATTGGAAACAACTGAAATATGATTTGTGAATATGGTTTTTAATTACTAACTTTGTAAAAAATAATACTATGGTATATCTTAAAGCTATTCGCGTAAACGATGTATATATTGTTGAAAATCCTGGTGAATTGAATCAGATTAAAAAAGGAGAATATGTGTATTTTGGTAATCGTTTACAGAAAGTGATAGTAGCAGAACCAAAAGCAACATCAGTTGTTTTAGAATATAGTGGTTTAATATTTGAAAAACACAAATTACAAAGAGTTGTTGGTGTGCGATATATCCACCACGAACTACCTTTAATTGAACTTGCAGATGATATAGTATTGCTGGAAAAAAGTATTTCTAGTATGTGCCAATGTAGAGATATATCACAAGAATATTCATGTGGTTTCAGTGATGGTGACGAATGTAGAAGAAAAGATATATATGGTGATTATTGGATAGTGGGAATTGAAACTACTAGTGATAATAGAGCAGTGATATATCAAGAACCAAAACCAAAAGAACCGACTGTTAAAACATCTGGATTCAGTATAGAAGATTTGAAAAATAAATATAATAATTAGTTATATCTATACTCATCATTGTCAAAATTTATATAATCTTTTAAAGTACCTTTTGAAAAGTCGTATATGATACCATCTATTGTCATATACGACTGTTCTTCACCTTCTTCATCATAATACGGATTATCAATTTCTATTTCACCAAATACTTTTTTACATACAGGAAAGTTGGCTGATATATCAGCCACTATGCTTTGACATTCACCTAATTCTTGATTATCAACAAATACTTGCCATGCTACATCTAAAATCATTATACATATATTCTATTTCATCATCCATTAAAGTCGGTTCTATTAAATGCTTTTTAATTTGATTAATAATAATATTATTATCTTTTTCAAAAGTTTCAAATATTTTTATATGTTTCATAAAGTATATAAATTGACAATTTAAATAATATAATCTTATATATCATAATCTTGTAGCTTTTTTGTGTTTTAAATTTTGATATATCAATTCTTTTATTTACTTTTATTGCAATAAAAATTATTATGCATTTTATAATCCAAACAGTAAATAACCAAGTAGTACATGATTTTTCTTTTACTCTTATAAGAAGTATTGAATATCATAACTGGTTACATCCGAATACACATACATATGAATTATCAGAAACACCTATATTTAAAGAAAATACGGTATTGTGTGGTGATACTAAATTCGTAACTGAATTTATTGAAGGTATTAAACCATTGAATGTGCCAGAATCTCTTTTTAAGTATGCTGGTAGAAAGATAATGAATGGTACTGAGAAAGATATTACCACGCGTAGTTTCGTTAAATCTAATGATGTTATAAAAGGATTTACTGATATAACTGACCATATAGATACACCAGGTAATTACCAGATATCAAGTATTATCGATGATATAACATCCGAATATAGATGTTTTGTATATAAAAAGAAATTAGTAGGCATTCACTATTACAGTGGAGATTTTACAATATTTCCAGATATCAATACTATTAATGATATGATAAAGGATTTTGATTATGAACATCCATATACACTAGATGTAGGTGTTTCTGATAATAAAACAATTATTATTGAAGCACATGATATGTTCAGTTGTGGTTTATATGGTTTTAGTGATATGAAGATATATCCTAAAATGTTAATTGATAGTTTTAAACATATTAGTAATAAATGTTGATATATCTATTCACACGTTCAATATCAGTATCATCATATATGTTATTTTATAATGACGAAGATGCTTTATATTATCGCGTAGAGAAACGTAAAATAGGTAGTATTACTGGTTATACTAAATGTATTATGGATGCGAATGGTGAAAAAACATGGATTCCAATTACAAAATTTGAATATGTTCAACCAACTATTGAAAGATTCATAGAAACAAATACATTTAAATCATATACTGATGCTTGTGATTATTATAAAGAACAAATAATATTTGAAAAAATATGACATATTTATTTACGAGATATCGTTTCCACTACTATTATAATTTAGAAGATGATAGTTATCGCCGCGTACATAGCGATAAAGATGTGTATGCTGTTTGGTATAAAGTTGAAAAAGAATGGACAATAACAAACAAATTCGAATATGTAAATCCTATAAAGGAAAGATATTACTCTGGTAATCTTACTACTTTTTCAGAAATGTGTGAATACTATACTGAGAAACTAATATTTGAAAATATATGACAATGATATATCTATTTAGTGACATTGGTGGAGTTCATCATTATTTTTATAACTTCATTGAGGATAGAATATACATCCATTTATATGTAGATAGTGGCAACAATATTTATGTAGTGATTGATGAAAAAAATGAATATATTGGAATAAAACCATTTGACTATACATTACCGGATACTTTAAATTACAGTACCAACTCACTTAGTACTAATGATACTATTAAATATTATGTCAATTTAGTAGTAAATACAATATTTGAAAGTATATTATGATATATCTCTTCACAATTGACAGAACTTTACATTTTTATAATATGGATGATAGTAGTTATTATAAAGTATGTGAAAGAACGAATTATTATAAAGTATGGCTCATAGAATATAAAACATGGTGGAAAACAGAAAGTTTTAAATACGAAGTGCCTGATACTCATATTAATTATACTGGTGAGATACTTCTAATATCCGAAATATGTGATTATTATAAAGATAAATTAATATTTGAAAAATTATGATAATAATGGTATATCTATTTACAGAACATCGTATATATTATAATCATATATTAATATGCCATTATTTCATATCTAATAATGACATATTTTGTGTTGATATGCGTATCAATAAAGAAACAACAAATACTGATTATTTATATTATACGTATGATAAAAAAATCCACGAGTTTAGGAGCATTGAAAAATTTGATTATGATGATATACCAGAAAATAGTATGATATATCATAAAAAAGATGAAGATGAAATAAAAACATATGATGAAATATGTGAACATTATAAAGAGAAATTAATATTTGATAATATATGATGATATATCTATATACGAAATTAGAAACAACAAACAACCATCATTTCTTCTATGATACTTTAAAGAATAAATATTATTGTAATATAGGTGGTGTTGGTGGATTTGATATGTTTTATGATACTTTTAGTAAAGGTTGGATGCCTATATTAAATGGACAATTTGAATTTGTTCTTCCAGAAAAAGAAACAATAATTGATTTTGATACTGCTAGTTATACAAAAAACAGCACTAATAAACAATATTTGATGTGTGAAAAATATGTAGAAAAATTAATATTTGATAAATTATGATATATCTATTTAGTGATGAAGATAGAGAATATGATGGTAATGAATGCACACTAACATATTTCCATTATTTTTATTCAACAATACATAAAGGTTTTTATTATATAGACAGTAATGAAAGTCACATTGGTTGTTATAATGCTGTTATCGGTGGTTGGAATAGATGTATAAAATTTGATTACGAATTACCACACACATTGAATATAATACATACAGATTTTTATGAACATGTTATAAATATTTGCGAAGAATATGTAGAGAAATTGATATTTGATAAATTATTAGCATTATGATATATCTATGTACTAGATTTTATGGTATTTACCGACATGATTGGTATTATTATCAGAAAGAATTATATTTAATTGAACGTGGTGGATTGTTTATGGAAAATCATTATAAAGTTGATGAAAACAATCAATGGACATTGATTGAAAATTCACAAAGGATTATAGTAGGTGTGAAATTAGTTAATTTGACTGTTGTTAAATATGATGGTTATAATGAAGTGTCTAAGATAGTTGATAAAATGATATTTGATGGATTACTTAATAATTGAAAGGCGTAAAAGAGATAGTAACAGAAATATCATCACAGAAGATTCAACATGTTATTTAACTCAATCCATGGAAAATGCTGTTAAATGGATTAACGAAAACCCAGATTTTGATATTAAAGATGAATTGTGGTGGTGGGTGATTTTAAAAATTGTTATTGATGATGAATATGGTTCAGAATTATATAAAATATATGACTGGAATGGTAACGAATTAAACGAACAACCTTGATGATATATCTATTTACAATAGAAAGAGATGATTATAAGTGTCATTTTTATTACGAAAATGGTATTTATTATAGGATAGCAACAGGTAATGTATATAATAACATTTTTGATGTTATGAAATATATCGATAGTAGATGGAACAATATTTATACAGATATAGATTCTGATATATTACCAAAAGAATTGTATATTTTTGATGATACGCTATATGATATGAGTAGTATCATTGATGTGTGTAATTCTCGTTTAGAAAAGCTTATATTTGATAAATTATGATAATTTATTTTTCATATCACTTAGTTCTTTTGTTCTAAGATTTATTTCTTTTTCTATTTCAACTTTTTTGAGTTTCATTTCTTCAATACTCAATCTTAATTTTTCAGAACTATATAAAATTCTCAATAAATCACCAGCACCTTTTTCATTCTCTGGTAAAGCAGCAATGAAATCGGAAAGATTTTTATCTTTCACATCGCTTTGCTTTGTTTTATCATTTGCAATAGATATAACACGAGATTTATATTTATTGTATGCATTAGTAGTATTAGATATATCAGTATTAATATCTTCGTTGATAAACTCAGAATATGTTTTGATTTTATTTCTTTCCATCTATATAAGTAGTTTTTATTTTATCGATATATTCTTTTGATAATTTAACATCATCAAATTTCATTATACCAGAATCTGATAACAATTTCTTGAAATCATTAGTTGATAATGTTTGTATATCTGTGTTTTTAAGCAATATAGGTGGTGTGTTATTAGTGATATAACCATTATTTTCAACAAGTATTGGGTATTCATCCTGGTTAACAAATTTATATTTCGTATCATTAATATTCAATATCATTTCTTTATGCTTAGTTTTATCAAATAAATATTCAACTACCATATTGTTTGTTTTCTTATCAACAATGATATTACCAAGTATAAAGAAAACGTATGTGTCATTTTCACCAAGTATTTTTTTAAGCAATGTCATTGAATTGATATTCTTTAAGATATAATAATCTTCTTTATAAGATTTCAAATCATTGAAAGGATATATAACACGTTTACTTTCTTTATACACATTTTCAATAGTCATACTAGTAAGTGATAAATTCTTATCATCTTTGGTATAGTTTGATGATGGATTCTTCAAAGTTTTGATATCACCATATGCCCAGTACCATTTCTTCGCAGTCTTTGCTACCATTAACTGCCATGCACCTTTTAATGAATCAGATTTACTATTAGCTGTAATTATTTCAGCACGAATAAAGAACTCATCTATTTGATAAGGATTGATTGTTTTTCTTAATTCTGATATATCTTTTTCTGTCCAATTAGCTGGTTTAATTTCAGAACTTTCGTTTGTTTTCATTTTATTTTCAAAATGAACTAAATTATTCTGGAATTGTTCAACCCACCATTTAGAATTTTCATACCCATCAGTTGCTTTATCTAGCTTCTCTTGTGTTTTTTTAATATCTTTATTACAATTATCCAATACAGTATTTTTTATTCTCTCATAATCAACACTGTTGGGTTTATGTTTTGATAAATCTTTAAGTGCTTTTGACCTAGCATCTTTAAGCGATTTCATAACATCAGATAAATCACGGATTTCGTTCTCAAACTCTCTCATTTCCTCAGTATTACTCCGAATACTTTTTCTAACACCGTCAATATCATTTTCTAAATAAGATACTTTAAGAATTTCTTCACACTCTTCCATTTCTCTACTAGTCACATATTGACTTCTTTTATTGACAACAATGGGATTTTGTGGTGTAATAGGTTCTTCATTGTTGTTAATATTGTTTATTGGCTCTTGTTCTGTTTCTGATTTTGGTTCAGGTACAGGTGTGTGTAATTGTGGAATTTGTTTTTCAGTACTATCTGATTCTTTCTCATCATTAGAAGTTTTTCCATTCACATATAATTCATCAGCAACAGATAATTTATTTGATGTTATTTTAACATCATTATCTGTTTTTTCCGTGTCACCTTTTTTATTTTCGTACTCGTTATATTTTTTCTCTAAATAATTATCTAAATCATTTTGTATAGAATATAATTTAGCTTTATTGAATAATCCATTAACACCACGGAATAATGGTGCTAACATGTCAACTATATTAAAATCATGGTCAGATTTAAATGCTGCTTCGTTTATAAATGAATCAAATTTCTTGAAATATCTCATATAGTATATATTTATTTTGATATATCGTTTTTTATTTATATCTTTGTGTGATTATTAAAACTTTCTAATTATGGAACTGAAATATAAAATTGGTAAAGGTAGTTTTATATCAGAATATAAAGATGCCTTTAAATCTGAATTTTTTAATGAAATCGAAAAAGGTGATTTGATATATCACATAGAACAAATCAAAGATTCTGAATCATCAAATATATTTTTTAATTCTGATAGAACTAAATTGCGTATCATACCGGATACTTTAAAAAATAATTATGATTTTAGTATTGGCTTTGTTTTAATTAAAATAATTGCTAAAAATAAAATCAGTAATGAAATAATATTTGATTCTACGAATACACTTATTGATAACGAAAACGAACATTTAGGTGTTGTGCATAATCACTTACAAGATTTCATTGAATCATTCAGTAAAATGTTTTATGATATATCATCTGATTATTATTTAATGATGAAACAAATAAATTTTACTCTGATTGAAAGAATCCAAAAAGATAAAGTTTTTTACGATTTCTTAAAAAATGAACTCTAAAAAGCTACAAGATTATGATATATATGATTATATAATTTAGATTCCGAATATATTTATGAATACTAATACAACAACTAAAACATATTTAGCACAATTCCAGAATGGATATTATGCAAATCATCAACCACATTATGAGTGGTCTTTTACTAATGATATATCAAAGGCAAAAGAATATAAATCATTTAAAGCAGCATTAGAAAGAGCAACTGGTTACCACAAAGGTATCGTGAGAGAAAAAATAACCATATCTCAAACAAATAGTGGTGTTTATACTACATCTTCAACATTCAAAGATTATACACACCAAGAGTGCGTAGATATATTGAAAGAATTAAACGATATTGCTCGTGATAAAAAACTACAACCAATTTTAAATAAGGAGAAACAAATAGATGATAAGATTGATGCTAGTAATAAGAAATTAATAGCTGAAAGAAAATTATATATCGAGAAACAAGATTCGTTTTATATGCCATTATTTAAAGAGATACAAGAAACTTTAAATAATGATTATTATAAAGCAAAAAGAGATAAATATGTTCATAGTAAAGATGAACTATTATTTGATGATACTAAATTGACTATATATTCGGTATTTAGTAATGATGATATATCAAAATTCCGTGCTTTATATTGTTTAATGAACACGGTTAAAATATTACTTGATAATGATATACATATTGCTTTACATGGTTCAGTTATTGTAGTTGGTCATGACGACACAAGAATAAAAGCTAAATCAATTCTTGAAGAACATGAAGTTTATAATGATAATGAATATTGTTGGTTTGGGAAACACGGAGAACTATGTTTTAAGCGTGTTTAAGAAATTTTTTTCATTAAATAGATATATCTATCACTTAACACAGATATCCTCTTAAAACACGTTTAAAATGATAATTAGTATCACAGTTGATGCAGTTAAGCACAAAGAAAGAAGAAATGGTGAAAAAACACCAACTTACTGGTATATCGGTGAGATTATACCAGTAACTGCAATTCATACTAGATATGCAAATGAATATAAACATGACAATGGTTTAACTCGAACAAAATTAAGTGTTCATTGGTGGGATGACGGTAGTAGTATATTTCAGATTCTAAAAAATGGCATAACAAAAAGTAGTCAATTTGTTATTGAGGTTGATAGTGATGATATAAACGAATATGGTCGTATCTCTTTTGAAGATGTGATTAGTATAAAACCATTATCTAAGGTTAAATAAAAAACATATAGTGTAATTTCAAAATAATATTATGAAAACAGGTTTGGTGATAAATGGTAATGATGTATGTGCTAATGAAACATTTTATCTATGTAATATAAATCCTAATGTATTTGAATATGGTAAGTTCCGTGATTTATTGGAATCAATGACAATAAATAGTGTTTATATTAAGTTTGTAAAATACAACAAACTTAATATGTTTACTATGATAGTGATGGCATCAATGAATGGAGAATTTTTAACAAGAAAAGAATTATATAGTGATGAATTTGAATCAGATGAATTACATTGTGATATATTTGATTCATTGCCTATTAGATTCCTAGATTCATTACTTAGAAGCACTAATGATATAGTAAAAGTACACGATAAAATCATCTTATCATCAAGAAAACAAAGTAGATTAGACGAAATATTGTCTTTATGTTGAAATTAGTGTCTGACATACTTTGTTAGTTTAACGAACCTAAATATTTAATTGTTATATTATAATGTAATAAAAAAAGAGGATTAATCCTCTTTTTTTGTGGCTTGTTTTAAACAAATTTCATAATTTGATATTTCGTCTTCCGATAAATAAGGTTTGTAAATTGATATATCAACTTCATAATTTTGTATTAAACTAATAATATCGTCTTTATCACGTTTACTGAATCTTGATAATTTTAATGCTGCTATTCCACTAGGTGATGCAATTTTAAATTTACCTTTATCATGTGCTGTTTTAAATATCAACTCGGCAAATTCTGGTTCAATACTTATTTTTTCAGGTGCTAAAACTTCAACTTCAACATGGGTTTTGTTATGTTGAAAAGCATTTCCTCTATGTTTTTTGAACCCTTGTACTTCTTTTGGTATTTCATCAAAAGATAAAAATAAAAAATCGATATCAGCTGTTGTTCGTTCTATATCACAATTAACAATTGCCATACCACCTATCAACACTTGATTCACATTAGATGTTCTATTCACCCAATCTTTGAAAGCATTATCAACTTCTGCATGTCCCGAAGTGCCTTCAAAAATTCTACATTGAAAATATTCATCGAAATTTTTCAAATATTTCATACAATAATCATAATTTATACTATATATAAATTCGATGAACTTGTTTTGATATCCAAATAATTCATTTATTTTTATGGGGTTATTTGTACATATAGTGTAAGCTTCGGCTTCTTTTTTCACATTAAAATTTTCCAAACATAAACTAACTAGTACTGTCGGTGATGCAATAGAGAATCCATCGGATTTCCTGGCTGTATCAATGATATATCTATACTGCTCTTCTGTAATATTTAATGATGATATATCTTCAATATGCAATTCTATACCACGGCATATATTATTTGGAAAATATTTAAAAACTGATTTATTTTTATTATGTACAACTATTTGTATTTTTTTACACATAAATGGTTTTACGTGATATGAAACAGCTAAATCACCAATAATTACATATTCTGAATTATTGTGTGATAAATATTTCAGTGCTGTTAAAATATGTCTGTTCAAAATACTTTCGTAAAATGAACGATTGCCGTCATTTGGTCGTGTCATTTTACCTATCTTTCTAAGTTTCATATTACAAAGATACAATTAATTATTGAATCTATCTAATTCTGATAATATATTATCTATTTTTTTAGCTAAACTATAAGGTAAGTTATTACTTCTTGCTTCAATTAATAATTCTGCCATAGCACCAGCAATCATGATAATATCATGTATTTCTTGTTCTGATAAATTTTCTTCTTCCATATATTTATATATCAATTTTATATTTGTTGTTTATTGGAATCAATGATAATGTCATGTCGGATATATTAGTTGATGTATTAAAGCATAAAGAATAAATATTTTTGGAAAATATATGGATATATCAAAAACTATCCATATCTTTGTTTCATTAAAATTTCTACTGTTGTAAATTAAATGTATGATAAAAAAAATTATATCTAGGTTGCTTAATAAAGCATCAGAATCTATGGTTGAAGTTCAATTAATGGATAGAAAATCTGAGAATGAAAATTTGAAATTGGAGATTAAAGAATTAAAAAAACGATTAAAAGAAATAGGTAAAGAAATCGATAACCAAATATCAGAACTTTCTAAACCTTGTGCTATCACGCCTAAAAATATCAATAATGCATCACCTGTAAGTGGTAACATTACTGATATATCAGAAGCATATAATAGGTCAGCTAATACTGAAAGGTTGACATATAAACAGAAATTAGAAATGATTAAATTAGTGCATCAAAAAGGTACAATTAAAGATTAGTGATGATGGTGAAAAAGAAAAATCATTTATATAGACATGGATAACAGTTGTGATTTTTATAGAAAAATATAGAAATCATTTTGTGGATTTAATTCACACTGGGTTAACTACAAACCCTATAACAAACGTCAAATAATCCGTTGTTGCATTATTATTCTTGGTGTTAACGAACATTTAGTGATATCTAAATGTTCGTTAACACTTAACATATACTTTTAAGTATATTGAAAATTAGATGTATCGATATATCATTACATCCTTCTTCATAAAAATATATATAAAAATCAAATATCATTTTTATGCTATTTTCTGCTATTGAGAGCAATCATTTATTGATATATAAAATAAATGAATAACTTTATGGCTAAGAGAAAACCGAAGTACATCCAGAATGATTATGAATCACAAATGGAAATTGATAGAGCAATGAGTATGGTAAATTCAAAACCTTCTCCTAAAACTTTCAATCCAAACGGTTTTAAAATCAACAACACTTTCAAGACAGGGAAACAAAAAGAAATGTTTGATGCCATAACTAATCCAGATAACCGCATAATTTTTGTTAAAGGATATCCTGGTACTGGTAAAACATTTGTTGCTATTATGGCAGCTTTACAACTTTTAAAAGAAGAAAATGATATTACTAGAATTACTTTTACGAAAGATTTTGTGGAAGCATCGCGTTCTATGGGATTATTACCCGGCACATTAGAAGAAAAAGCAAAACCATTATATCGTTCATTTTATGATTGTTTAGGTAAACTTTTACCAGAAAATTATATAACGTATTTCACTGAAAACAAAATCGTAACAAATGAGATTTTGAGTTATATGAGAGGTGTTACTCTTGGTGATACTAATCCACATACAGGAAAAGAAACTGGGGTTGTTGCTATCTTAGATGAAGCACAAAACTTAGATGTTAAAAATATGTATTTGTATTTATCAAGATTAGGTACTAATTCTAAAATGATTATACTTGGTGATAGTATGCAACGTGATATTAAAGTATCAGGAAAAGATGGTTTAGAAGATGCTTATATGCGTTTACAAGGTGTTGATGGTATTGCATTCATAGAGTTTGATTACACAGACGTTGTGCGTGATAAGTTCTTAGTAAATATTTTTGAGAGATATATCGATTCTATTTAATAAAAGGCTGTTAATTTAACAGCCTTTTAAATATTTCATATCCGACCATACTAATAATATAATAGGCAATAATATTATGAAAATTCTATTGTTGTGTTTTTGTAAGAAATTATGCATCTATATGAAATCTTGAATATTTATATTTGGTTGAACGCCTAGTAGATTACTTATTGATATATCCATTAATACATTTTCATCATGCATAATTAATTCTAAAATAGCATCAATATCTAATCTTAATCTGTCGTGGTGGGGAAATTTTTCCATTAATAAAGCATAATATATATCAAACACACACATATTATTTTTATAAATATCAGATGATTTGAAAAATATATACGTTTTATATTTTAAACTTATAAATGGAGATTGCTCGATATATTGTGTTTCTTTGAATCTACTATACATTCTATTTAAATATGCATCACTTTTAACATGATTGAAACATGACATATAAATTAACCGTTTGTATTTAGGCATATTAGCCAAATCATCCATTATTTTATCTGCTATTTCACCAGTGATAACAATATTATTATTGTTTTTATCTACCATCGTTAAGAAATCATCAATATACATAAATCAAATTTTGTTAAATATATATGCTTGTAAATGAATATTTGCTTTGGTTTCTATAAATTCATTTAAAGAATCGTTTATGCTAAATATGTATGGTTTATAATTACTTACATGTGTGCCATCTACATAATTCACCCTTTTCGTAACTCTCTTTGCTAGTATTTCTATACCTAAATTATTATTCACTGTGCCAAAAAATGTGAGAAAATTATCGTAATGTAAGTATATATGCATATTATTTTCATTCAAATAAACATGCATTCTTTGTTTCATATATCCATCTATGGAAAATAATAAAATCATTTCATTATACTATCTAACTTTGTATCAAACATGATAAATTCATTTATAATATCAAAAGCTTTTTTATAATCTTCTATATTAAATATCATTTCATTATTCACATTACAATATTTGGATTTGTGATAAATACTTATTTTATCACCATGGAAAAAAACAGAAGTTTTCTCTCTGTTTTTTGTTAAATCAATAATTCTTATATTATCACCATCTTCAACCATTTTCAATATTTTATTCTTATTGAATTTTTGTTTTGGTGTTGATATATAATTTGCTAGACTTCTTGATATATCAATTCTAACATTCCAATCTTTCACAAAAGGTTCAATATTATTGATTAATTCTTTAAATGTGATAATATCCATATTATAATAAACTATTTAAACTTATAAATAATGATATATCATCTAAATTGATATTAGTACCATATTCAATTACAACATGTGTATTTTTATCAATTATTGATATATCATAGATGCCTGGTATTGAAGATGTACTACGTGAAACTTCAATGATTATTTTTGGATTTTTATAAAAGGTATATCCAACATAATTGGATTGGGAACTATCATCCCAATCCATATGGAAATAAGCACTTTCTTTTAATTGTGCATACATATTACGTATGAACTTATTGTAAAACATAATAGATGATGTTATATCAAATTTGATATATCCAAATAGTGTACATCTTTTGTACGATATAAAGAATATATACTATCTGTTTTCAATGTTTCTGGTAGTTCAGAATCATTATACATATATGCTCTATCAAAAGTGATATCTGATATATCTTCTACAATCGTAAATGTTTCATTATCATATATTTTACCATTGTTATCGTATAAATATACTTTTTCTGATAATGATGCTATATCATATACAGACATTTTTGAATTATGATAATGTAAGAATGTTGGTAAAAATTCAGATAATGATTGATTTGCTTGTGAAACATTAGGATTTGAAATTCTTTGTCTTCTTTCACAATCTACCCAAATCAATTCATTAGTTGATATATCTATTAGATATGGTAGTCTAATAAGAGAATCACCTGTTAAATCGAATTTATCCACTACTGTACGAGCATCATATGTTTCACCACTATTGACATCACTACGCATCATAAAACCTACCATAGCACCCTTTAATTCATCAAAAACGGTATTTGAGTATGAATATATCTCAGATGCTACATACTTCACACCTTGTGCTTTTAATGCTGATAAATCCAAATCTATGAACTCGGATGAACCATTTGGTGCTGGTGCTGATGTATAATCACCAGAATGAATAACTCTGCCGTTACAAGCACGTTTATGTGTGTAATCACAATAGTCAACCATTTTGAAATTGTTATCATACATCACTACACTTAAATCCAAATCAACTCTAAAAGATGATTCAATCCAGTGTAAAAATAAACGTAAAGTTTTATCTGTATTGATTGGTATTCTTGTTCCTTTCGGTAAGCTTACCAATTGTTTAGATGCTTTTCTTTCTGATAATGGTTGAACAATATTTTTCAATCTTGTATCAACTAATACTGTGCCTAATCCAATACGAGATTTTAAACAAGTATTAATTATGTGTAATAATCCTGGATTGATAATAGTATCTCTATTATCTTTTTCCACAACAACACCTTTTTTTGTAGTGATGAATCTCTTACCAATAGAAGATGTTCTAGTTTTTAAATTATTGTATAAAGATATAAGCACTGGTGTTGATATATCATTCACAATAGATTCAAAACTATTATTTATCGTAATATATTCATTATCAAAATGCACTAAGCATCTATCCATTGTTCTAGCAAATTCACTTGGTCTTGTTTTCAATAACGATAATAACCCTTTCAAATCTTTATTTTTGAAATAACTATTTACTTTGCTATTGAAATTATGATATACCAATTTATCATCAACTTTTTGATACGTATCAGTATGTGATATATTTTTTAATGTTGATACTTTTGTTTCACGAAGTATCATGAATGCTGATAATACTTTAACATATTTTTTATATTCAAATACGTGAATAGCTTTACCAATAGTTTTCCACAAACCTTTATATCTCAATAAATCCTCTGCTAATGATAATTCATTTAAATTATCAAGGAACAATACTATTTCTTTACGTAATTTACGATTGAAATTTTTGAAACGTACTGGTTTTATAAGTGAGATATCACCGTTATGGATAGAAACAATAAATCTAAGTAAATCGGTAGATGTTTTGATAAATCTAATATCACTAAGTGGAATATTCTGTTCATTATATAGGTATTTTGATATCACTGTTGAGATTTCCTTCACTGGAATGTTATCAATCGTTAAAGTTGTTTCTTTAAAGATTTCAGGGAAATCTACCATGATATCATTCAAATAGTTCATATTATCTTCCGATAATATAGTTTTAGATGCTAAAATATTTCTAATATCATTGCTAATGATAACATCAATATTTTTATATTCTAATATTGTTATATTAGTGTTTTCGGTCAATGCTGGTTTCTCTCTCAATTTAAGAAGTAATTCTTCTTCAATATGATGTTCACCACAAATAGGACATGATTCATAATAAGACATATCCCAATCTTTACGATTAATTAAATGTCCACATCCTAATAAAAATGAGTTTTCTATATCCTCTATTACACCACTAGTAATCTGTTCTTTTGATAAGAAATTATGGATGATTCTTTTGAAATCATCATCTGGTGCTGTTTGTATATTAGGAAAATTCGGATATAACGGTTTGTGACTTCTAATGCCTTTAATATTTGTGATAGCATCAATCGTTTTATTTTTTATTTTAATGAAACTAGTTTCGGATAATGTTGATAAATTGGATAAAAGTTTAGCTGAACAGATATATCCAAGATTAATCAATTCATTATTAAATGCTTTGATAAGTGATATATCAACACTACCTAAATCAGAATTATTTGGTGTGAATGGAATTGCATTATGTTTGCTGAAAATTTTATTGAATGATTTCATGATAATATTTATTTGGTTCACAAATGTATATAATGGAATTGATATATCAAAGAAAAAGCCTAGAAATTTTCTAGGCTTTTTATAATTTTATAGTAATATATGTACTAAATACCCTACGAGCAAAGATAAAGGTATGTTTATGAAAGATTTCACGTAATCAATACATAATGTTGTGTATGATAACTTTCCTTTCTTTTTGGTTCGTGTTGACTGTGGTCGTTTCAATAAGAACGTCACAAATATCATTACACCAAATGTTTGTGTTAATGTTATAGATGGTGCATGAAAAGTTTCCATGATAAACCATTCGTAGAATTTATATAACACAAACCCACGTAAGAATGCTGACACGAGCATCAAAGTGAATGTAGCAAAGAATGCTAAAATACTTAACAAACTAAATGCTGATTTGATTTTTGATTTAGTAGATTCATCTACTTGGTTACCATCTTTGGTTACTTCAACTTGGATTGACATAATATATAATTGTTTAAGTTAATAAATACCGACATTTATTTAAGTGTGTCTGTCGGCATAACACATATTTTCAATTATTCTGCAATTTTTGCTAAAATATCATCTACTGATAATGATGAATCATTCAATAAATAATATAAATTTGTTAAGCTTTCTTTCAATTCACCTTCTGGTGCTTTTTCAATCAATTCACCGAAACGTGCATTAGCATCAAATTTAACTTTTTTAGTAACTTCTTTTAAAGAAACAGTTTTTGCTTTACCAGTAGCTTCTTTTTCTTTAATTACGTTCTCAATCATTTCTGTTTGTTCAGATAAGCTAGATGCTTGACGAGCAATTTCAGTTGCAGTTGATACTGAAATTACACCTTCTGCTACATAGTTTTTAACAGCTTGTGCTGTTTTGTTTTGGTAAGCTAAAAGGTTTGAAACTTTCATTTCAGAGTAACCTAATTTTTTAGCTAAGTCTTTGTTTGTATATCCGTATTTAGATAATTGAACTAGAATTTTACTAACTTCTGCTTGGGTTAATTCAGCACCAGAGTTTGCAGTAATGTGGAATAATAATTCCTCTTCTTCGTTCATTTCAGTTGCGAATGCTAATATTTTTGGTATATCAACACCTTCTTCACGCAACTCTTTCACAGCACGATAACGTGTGAAACCGTGTGATAATGAATATTTGTTTTCTCCTTTAATTTTACGAACAGTAATAGCTTGTTGTACACCATTCTCGCGGATGCTTTCTTTTAAAGCTTGATATTTTTCTTCATCGTATGAATCACGAACATTTGGACGGTCAATTACAATCCACTCAAATGGAAGTTTCCATGATGCATATTTAGTAGCTTTTAATTCTTCGTTTGAAGATGTGATATTAGCAGTTGTGGTAGTAGCAGTTGCGATAGCTTCCATAGTAGTAGGATTTATATAAGTTGTGGATGAATTTATAATTACAATACAAAGTTAAGAAGAAGTTCTGATATATCCAAATATTTATTTAAATATTTTTTTCAGTGATTTAACTTCTTCAAATCAACATAACAAAGTTACGAAGGAATTTTGATATATCCTAATATTATTGAAAATATTTTTCCGTTAATATATTAGATAAATCCATAAAGATAAATCGGTTCAACACACTCATACCAAGCGTTTCTATATCTTCTGATTCTTGCTTATTGTTTATGATGATATATATGTTGTTTTTATCGGAATCAATCATGATTTTAGCCAACGTGTTCAAAACACCTTTTGGACATCTCATGAAACCATACACAATGATTGTGTGGTTTTCCACAGCTTCCATTTTTTCTATATATGGTATTTGTTCTACTGCATCCAATGGTATATCATCTAAATGATAAATTACTACTGGTTTTTTTGGTGAAAATGATTCAACCAAAGCCGAAACTCTTGATACAGATAAATTCACTCCTAATTTATCAGTACAAATAAAAGATGTATTTCTCATAACTATTATGATTTATAAATTAATCGTGGAAATTTGATTGTTTCAACAGATATAGCATCCTTGATATCAGAATTATATGTATTTTTATAATTCTCGTTTTTATGCATATTAGGAACTATATCTTTCAGATATATCCTAAGAATACCAAACTTGGTAGTTGATTCAATGTCAACAACACGGTCAGACCATGTTTGTACATCAAAATAATACACTGTTGCAGAATATATAGTGATTTCCATTATGAAATTTTATTAACATGACAAAGTTAAGGAGAAATTTTGATATATCAAAATTTCTCCTCTAATATTATTTAAAAATTATTTTTTAGAACCAAAATTACAATGCTTAATAACACCATCTCTAAATATACCTTTATAGAAATTACCATCATTGAAATATCCATATTTGAATATACCTCTATTGAATGTCCCAGCATTCCAATACGATGCTAATCTAATACCACCTATATAATATGTGCTTAACACTAATGGACTAACATTTGTTACTGGTGTAGATGGTTGATAAGGTAACATATAATCTGTACAATCACTTGATTTTAAGGTAGAGACTAAATAAATTTCGTTATCTGTTAAAACATATACATATGTGCTATTCGTACCAATCATTTTAATAATAGAATCATCACTATTAGGTATTTCATATATCACTCCTGTTAAAGCAAATGTTTCATCAAGTTCGTATATTTTAGCAGTAGAATTATCTATACATAAATATCTATTATCATACATCACTGTTATATCTATTATATCATCACTATTTAATATGACACATAATTCAGTTTCTAAATAATTCAAATCGTAAATAGTATTATTATTGAAATATACTGATTTGTTATTCAATAATTTGATATTGCTATTATTACTAACACTGTTCATCAATGTTGTATAAGTATTATCAGTGAAATTGAAGATATATCCATTACCATTTTCGATATAATATGCCTTATCCAACACTACATTTTTAAATACGCGTAATGATGCATTAGCATTAATAGTAGTTTTTGTACCAGTATTTAAATTGATAATCAACATTTTTGATGAAGTAGTAGTGTCAAATACTACATTATCATTAAACATATATGTATTGACACATATTTGTGGTAATGTGCTGTGTGATATGAAACTATATCCAGTGTTATCTATTAAGAATATCACTTTTGATGCTACAATCACTATACGATTAACAATACTATTAAAGAATATTTCATATCCATGTTCAGTAAATGTTAAATATGATACTCCATTTTTACGGATAGTTAAAATTCCATTTACGCTATTTGATATATCATATATATCGTTTGTGTTCGGATTAACACAATATTTACCATTAATAGACATTATACCAGGATTTAAAATATTCAAATCATTTATAACAATACCTGTTTCATTACTATTATGAACATATAATTTATTATTAATTATATCAGCATCAATATTTGAAGTACTAGAATTATTTATATTATTAATACTTAATGTTTTATATGGGTTGTAAGTATATGATGTTTGATTATATGGAAATTCTTTCTCTAATTCAATAGTAACTGTATAATCATCGACTATTTCAACTATGAAATGTTTTTTAACATCATTGTTATAACCAAGTGATAAAGTCGTTTCATCAATTTTACCATTAAATATTCTAGGAACACCCATTAAAGTAATATAATTAGGTATTTCTTTATTTTTATATTTAAGAGTTTTGAAATAATGTGGATTCTCCATAGTGATATTAACGAATGTATTTGTTAAACTCGCTATATCATTTCTAATACTTAAATTAACTATATAATTATCTGTATCAAATACACCAGCATTCATCGTACCATTAATCCAATTAGAGAATTTAATCACACCACTATTCACTACACAATTATCTATATTAGCATTATAGATGATAGTATCTGTGTTATGATTTAATATATTTGTGGTTATCATAGAATTGATGATATATCCATATTCCATAATTGCCTTTTTATATGATGTTGATAATGTACCGAACATAGCATCTTTCAATACACCATTTAAGAATGTACCATTACCAAATTCACCAGTAAACACACCATTATTGAATACAGATGCATATCGATTACTATTAAACACACCACCGTTAAAATTACCTGTGAATGAACCTCCTATGAAATTACCTGTAAACTCACCATGGATGAAATTACCACTCATCGTACCATTATTGAAATTACCATTATTGAATGTTGATTCATACATATATCCATTATTGAAATCACCATTATCAAACACACAATTTTTGAATATTGTTTGTGATATATCACTTTCCAAAATAGAAATTAAGTTTGATTTATATTCAATGATATTTGCATTAACTATACCATTATTGAAAATCATATTTGTTGCATACCCAGAGTACCATGTACCATCAACAAAATCACCTTCTAAGAAATTACCACGATACCAAGCAATTTTTGAATTTTGGTCCAGTCCTATGATAGCATCACGTATATATGCATTAAGCACCCATTCATACTTATCTTCTAACATAGCTACTGTTAATCCATCAACTAAAATATAATTGTATAAATTTATATCAATGTTTTTAAGTCCGAACCAATTATTTGATATATCATAATTAGTATATTCTACGTTCACTGCTTTTTTCAAATTATTATCCGAACCCATTTGTAATATTTCAACTGGTCTATAATTAAGTGATATATCATCATCAACATTATGAATATCCATTACTAATACATTATCTTTATCAAAACCAACCCAAGCGGATGTGTATTCTCTTATAGCTTTTTCATTTTTGATAAGTTCGTGATATCTAGTCATATCAATATTTTCTAAATAATTAGTGATATATTTACTTTCAATATCATGCATAGTAGTATCAGTAAATTTCAAATCATCTGAAATTTCATATAAATAGTCACGTACACGTATAGTTATATTCGTACCAGTTAATTTAGATAAATCACGGTTAGTTGATATAACATAATAGTATGTGGTCTTTCCAGTATAAAGTATTTTTTCAACTTTTGAAATATATACTTGATATATCGTTTTAATACTGTCTGTTATATCAACGAAAAGGTTTTTCTGTAAATGTAGATTATTTACCATATTTTCAGAAACAACAATTGTATTTTTATAAATACTGAATTGATTGTTCATTGATAAAGTTTTAGTATAGGTTTCTTCAAAACTTATAGATTCAAACTGATGTGCATACATACTGTTTGGTAATATGCTTAATAATGTATAATTCATACCATACACATCGTTATATGCTATGAAATTGGTAGTGTTATTATATTCAACAATCGTTTCTAAATTGAAATATCTATTATAATCAGTGATATTAGATGATATATCAATATAATTGAATCTTGACATATCCATATTAAATGCTTCGTGTAATAAATGTTTATCAAAATTCATTTTCAATGACATCATATCTATACCAAAATTGCTTAAATTTTTGATATACACATAATTATCATTTTTATTTAAATCATATAAAACATCATCCGTGAAATTCTCGTTGATAGTAATACTATTACTACTTTTATCCATAACTACATATGTTTCATCAAGCACTAAACTATTAATACTCACAATTGCATTACGTGGCTCTACTATTTCAACTACTAATGAAACAAAATTATTATGATTTTGTGTATATAAGAATGTTTCACCTAATACTGTTTTTAATTTAGTAATAGTTGTTGGTAAAGTATAATTAGCAACATTCACTAGGCTTGTATTATAGCATGATATATAATTTTCAGTTAAAACATAGATGTAATCTGTATAAACAATATCTTTAATATCATCTAATATATCAACGCTACTGTTATCACCTAGATATATCGTTTTATCCGAACTCAATAACAATTGATTATTGATAGTCACGAGAAATGGATTTATAACAGTTGTTTTAGAAAATGTTGTTAAATCAATCAAAAGTGTTTTAGTGTAAATAGTATTATTAACAATACCTTTTGGTTCATCAGAAGATACTAAAAAGGTATTGTTTATGTCATATATTGCTTGTGATGCATAATCATAATAATATAATGTATTATTATAAATAGCAAAAACATTCATTGAGTGATTTGTTATTTGTGATTTATAATCGTAAATATATACTGTGTTAGTTGATTTATTATTCACATAGATATATCCATTATTCTCGTTATAAAAAGCATTATCACATACCAAATCAGTAGAATAAATTATCGTATTAGTATTTAAATCATAAATACTCAGTGATATATCACCTGTTAAATAAATAGCATTGTATTTTTTATTATAAGTTAAATATTTATAACTACCATGCACATTATACGCACCAATATTTGTTTCATTTTTATCATAAATATGAATAAAACTTCCTGATAATATATAGTATTTATTATTAATAAATATCATATCATGGACACTAACAGATGAGACAAAATCGTTTGCTTCAAATAAATGTTCTATTATTTTTGTTTCTTGTGGATAATAGACAGCATTTCTAGTACGCAAAGTATAATCTATATAATCTGATAACAATTTATATTGTCTGAAATTATCAGAGAACTCTTGAATAGTCATTTTCTCAAAATCATATGAAATAATAGTTGTTTTTAAATCAAATGAAACAGAGTATAAATTATTGATAGGATTATATGTAACATCACTTTCACTATCAATCACTAAATCAATATCAGATAAAACAATATTCAAATTCAAACGGTCACCATCAACGATATATCTATTTTTCACATTAGATACTACTTTAATAGATATGACATCATTTATACTAGTATTATCAATGAAATTAGATTTAATTAGATTTACTGTGCCAGTATAATTAGTTATATTTAAATTATCGTCGCCTATAATTTTGATAAAATTTTGACCATTATTATTAGATGATTTTGAATCTACTAAATATATAAAACTATTTACTTCAACGAAATCCCCTTTGCTGAAAATAGTATTAGTATCAACAGCAAGAATATAGATATATCTATTATTTATTATGTTTGTTGAAACAAGTGATAACGAATTGGCAGTATCTATAACTGTATAAGAATTTTTCAAACTGTTTAGTACGATAACCGAATCACTAATATCATAATTATCAATATTTAAAGTATAATCTCTATCATAATTATCAACACATAATAAAGATTTATTATATTTTCTAAAACCATTCTCAAACTCACCCATACTTCCAGGTGTGTTTATTGTTCTTGAATTTAAGTAATAGAAATCTTGGTATGCTGTATAGTTATATACTTCACCTCTTATGTTTTTATCATGGAAAGTGATGGTGTCATCAATATCAAAATAATAACAATTACCTGGTTTGGTTAATGCACCCTTAGCAATTTTTGGTGATTTATCTTTATTTAAAATATATGATTTTCTTGCTAAATTATAATCAGTGAATAAAATATTTTTTGTATTTAAATCAACAATTTTGTTACCGTTATCACTACTTAAACTTTCGCCACATGTTCTTACAACAGATGAAATAGATAACGAATTAGCTGATGATACATTTAGAAATTTTATTTCTGTACTATTTAAAACAAAAGTATATATTCCTTTTTTACCAAGGATATATAAACTATCATAATCAGATATATCTTCTACAACTGTTCTAGCAATTGCTATATCTAAAATAGTATCTTTTATTTCATGTATATTATTTTTATAAATAATTTTAGACGAATCAGCAACATATATATTTTCATTTTTATATGATAATATAAAATCATATATATGGGATTCGTTTTTATCAAGTGGATATATCGTTTCTATATATTCTAAGCTATCTGTTAATTTATATACATGTATATTATCATAATCAGTAGCAATAAATAATAAATCATTTTCAAGTATTGCTGATTTATAATTCAATGATATATCATTTCCTTGGCACACAACGAAATTCGTGTTATCATAGCTATATAAAATAGTAGCATCATTACCAACAATAACGGTTTTATCTATATCAGAAACTATATGATTTAAACGTGTAAATACTGGTTTATTAGTCTGGCAAAACTCAGATTTACCAGTTGATATATCGTATTTAAGAACAGTACCATAATCTCCAACAAATATCATTTCTGTGGTATCTAAATAGTCATACATACCCAATACCGAAATTTTATTTGGTATATATGTAGCATTTCTTAATGCACTTCTTGATATATTCGGGTAATAAGTATTATCAATAAATACAACCGAATTATCACCCAAATATGAATAATGCTTGATATATGTTTTATAATTTGATGTAACATTTGAATAAAAATATGTATCAAAATCAATATTTGTTATATAGTATTTATTCGTTGGTGTATTACCTAGTATTAATGAATTATTGATATCATCTACATACACATAATCTATATTAGAAAGTGTAGTATTTAATTCAATATTAGCATAATCATAATTTATTCTATTATTACTGGTTTTCTTAATAATAATTAATTTATTATTTAAAAATAAATAGAAATTATCGTTATAAGTAACGAATACTGGTGTTTCTGTATTTGTGTCATCTACATAAACAATATCACTATCTATATTTTTATTTGCTATTAAATCATTATTTACATTGCTATATAAACGGATATTATTATCTACAAAAGTCAATTTATCAGTACCATAAAGATAAGCGTAATTTACATCACGATTGACATAGTTTACAATATTGTATATTTTATTTTCAGTGATATTAATGATATTTTTGTATCCAGTGATAGCATCAAGCACATATATTTTATTATTATCACACCCGATATATGATATATTATATGTATTATATAAAACATTATTTGATATATCATATATCGTATCATTTGTATGGAAATATACTTCATCATCATTTATAACAACACCTTTATAGATGTTTGAAACAGGCAATGGTATAATAGATGTTGGTGTATATAAATGATTTTCTGTTAAAATATACATTTTATCAGTAACATTATCAATACTTATATCAACAAAATCGCGAGTTATGTAATTGCTATCGAGTATAGTATAATGATTTGATAAATCGTTAACTTTATATACTTCGTAATAAGATGTGTTTCTTGTCAATTCAACTTTAATAGAATATACATATAATACTGTTTGGTATTGCTTATTTTCAAAAGTTAAACCCAAACTAGTTTTATCTGATGTAATAACAATATTTTCAGTAGTAAATTCAGACAAGTTTTTATCAAGATTAGATATAACATTATCTACAAACACAGTATTTTGTTTAATATTGATGATATTTTCATCATCATATGCATCTGTATAATACTCAATAGTAATTTTATAAATATCATTGTTAACATACTTTGTGTTAGGTAATGGTATAGTTACAGATGTTGTATTCGTAACATTTAAACATGGTCTGTTTTCGTAAATACCATAGCCTGGTAATGATGATATATCATATAAGAAATTTTTACTATCATTGTTTTCATTCACTATATAATTATAACCATTATTATGTATCATCATTTGTGGTTTTGATATAATATTTGATATATCGGTATTAGACACCACAAATGCTGTGTATTCATTCAATGGCTTGATATAACATTTAACGAAATCATTACTTACCTCAGATGTACCTAATAAACATTTAGTATTTGGGATAGTTGTTGTGTCACGGAATAATATATCATTTTTATACGAAACATTATTTACAATAAGTTCAAAAATATATTTAGATGTTGTTTTTGTGACTATTATACGAACAGTATATTCGGTGGTAGTATTTAAAATGATAGAAGGTATAGTGATATTATCAACAATATTTTTATATTGTAATACCATTTTATTACCATTATTACCATCTTTAATATTTAATTTTAAATAAGATTTCGGTAAAATGTTATCTATTTTAGCATCACCTAAATAAAATATATCTTTGCTTGTTATAACATTTTCGTCTAATTTAACAATAAATGATATATCAAGGTTTGTGGTATCAGAATTATTGATAGATATATAATCTGATATACCATCAAGATATAACATATCATTATTGTGATTTGCTACTACTAATTTATTATCAATTATTGAGAATCTACCATAGCTGGTTTTATCTATATAAGAGAAATCATAATTATTATCATCATCATCAACATTGTTCATAATAGTTTCGTTATTTGAAACTTTATTAAATGCGAATTTCTCACCATATATGTTAGTAAACATAAACACATCATTATATGCTGCTAATTCAGTTATTTGGTGTTCATGTGTATAAACAACTTTTTGTGTATTCAAATCATAAATTTTATGATTTGTTGCAGCATAAAATCCAGAATTAGTAAATTCAATAGCAAAAATACCAGATATATTATTTGGTTCATTATTAACAGTGGATGTCGATATATCATAATTAATGATATTTTCACTATTATAACAAATATATAAATGGTTATTATAATATGATATATCATTAATTACATCACCACCACCTACAATATTACTAAAATCATATTTAATTGTTTTTTTAATATTGTATATATCAGTAGTATCTAAACTATATAAAGTTTTATCTATCAATACATATTTTATATTATTATGTTTGAATATTTTCTTATTAGCAATCCCACCTAAGCTGTATTTTGTTATATTATTGTTGCGTGTAATCAATAATTCTTTATTATCAGAAGATATTTTGAACATATCTATATTATCGTTAATAATATTTAATACATAATCATCTTCTGCTAAATATGAATATTTGACTTCGTTATAAGCAACAGTTTTGTTGAAATTCAAATCTTTTGGTAAAGTATATTCAGATTTGTTTCTAATAATGAAATTTTTATTTACAACAAAATTTTTAGAAATTATATCAGATATACCATTATTATCAGTTTCAATCATCACATCAGTATTAGCATATTTACCATACAGAATATGTGCTTTGAAGTCTGTGTAATCTTCAATTATTTCTGTAAGTGTATTATTTTTATACTCATATAATCCCTGGTTTTGAATTAATAATGTTGTACCATCTAGGATTTGATTATTATCAATAATCAATGGATTTGATAACACAAAATTTGTATCATCTATAAAATAATGTACTTTCTGATAATTATAAAAATAATTATTTGTTAAATCTGTTGATAAGAAATAATTCCTTTGGTTATATGTAATATCAGTTTTATTAGTTGTGAATGTATCATCAAAGTTTTCATCAAGATATGTATATGTAGTTATATCTCTGTTAGGTAAATGATAAGTTGCTTTTTCGTAATCAGCATTTTTAGTAACATCATTGAAATTATATGTTGATATATCTTTCGAGACAAATAATTGCGAATCCGATAGTATTAACGATAAAGCATTTTGATTAAAACCAATTCTTGATGTGTAACCAGTATAAACCGGTGATTTATCACTAACGAAATGTTTATTATCATTACTTGTAGTAATAGTGGCATTATAAAAAGTTTCTATTTTATATAATGTTTCAGAGAAATTCATAGCAAATATATTAGTCAAAAAACTATCTGCTATACCACTCAATTCGGTATATTCTATGAAATACTGTGCTTGGTTAATATCATAATCATAGATATATTTTGCTATAACTTTATTCGTAGTTGGATTAGTAGCAACTATATGATTTGAAAATGTACCTAAAACGATATTTGTATTAGGTGTTGATAATATACCATCAATATTATATTGTGGTGTATTTAAAAATATTTCAAGACTTGACCCAAAACTAGTGTTAGTTGGGTTAGTTATAGTAATAATTACTTGCTGGTAATTTTTATTATTGTATAAATTCTCTTTATAACAAACAGTATCTAATAATATATCAGATAAATTTTCGTTATCCATACGAGCATCCATGGCAACTACATCACCGTTATGGATTAATGTTCTCAATTCTTTACTTAAAAGAATATCTTCGGTTTTTACGTTTTTGGTTAAATTATATACTTTATTAGCACTATAATTTTTACCGAAAAGTGATATATCTTTTTTCGGCACAATATTAAATCTATAATTATAACTTAATGTTTGATATACATTATTTATATCAGTAGTATAATTATATACAGAAGAACCAAATCCTTTTGCATATTTTTTAATTATTTCTTGCTGACCATTCAATGATAATAAATCATTGTTGTTTTTCTTATACCAGTAATTTTTCTTGTTGTAAATCATTATATATTAATATTTTTTATTTTGAGTTTCCACACATTAGTATCATTTGTCATAACTAAAACATCTTCTGTTACTACAAAATTTGCTTCTTTTAAACTATCTAACACATAATTTGTGAACTCTGTTAATTCTGATAAATCTTTAATATAATCATAAAGTTTTATCTCAAATAATGTTGTACCTATATAAACTTCTTCGGAAAAAACTATATCGTATATCAACTTCTCCTTATCATCCAAATCATCATATCCGATTTCCATAAGTTTAATTCATGTTCTTTTCTTAAATATATATTAAATTTGGTATATCGTAAATGACAAAAACGATGAATAATTTGGTTATATCAAATATAATTTATAACTTTGTGTAGTTAATAATAAAATTATGGAAACTCTATCATATATCGTGCTATCTATCATAGGCGTTTTATCATTAATATGCCTTATTATCATTATAATAAATAATTTTGATATAGATATAAAAATAAATATTCGGAAATATTTTGATATATCAAAATTACACCTTAACTTTGTGTTAATAATTGATATTTTTAAAGCAAAACACAACTATATGAAAAAATTACAAATCCCTTTAATGTCTGGTGCAATAGCCGTGATGTTCTTCTCGTTGACATCAAGTATTATTGAACACCGACACACCGAAATTATACAGACCAAGGTTAAGAAAATCGAAAAAATGGTTTCTGGTAGCAGAGACCCTTTATCAGAGTATTATTATATAATACATACAGAGAACGAAAAAATGATATGTGCTGTTGACCCATTACATGGTGTTTATGATTCTCGCATAGCAGAGAAGTTGAATCCTAACAAAACATACACTTTACAAGTGAGTGGTAAAAAGAACTCGTTCTTTTCTAAAAGAGTATTATTAAAAATAATTAAATAGATATATCTTATGATTACTAATGTGAATGTAGCTAACTTGTTAGTCAATAAAATGTTACAACAAGAATTAGAAAATTTGTTATATAAAAAACAAATTGCCGATAAAGCAACATATGCTTATATCAAATATATTAAAAATATAGAACAAAAACTTGATGTTACTATTGGTAAATACGATAATCTTTACTTCACATCAGATAATTTAGCATTGAATGGTGTTATAGAATTTACCTTCAATGATACTAAAAAATTCATACCAGTTGAAAAACTTGCTAATCTGATGAAAAGGATAGGCTTCGATAAAAAAGATATACATGAAAAATATCATGTGTTGTATGTAGATGGTACATGTGAAAAAACAACTATACATGTTTTCTATTCAATTACAGTAGAAGAATTGAATGTTGAACATAAAAGCTTGTTTGATATATCAAAAGAAATTGTACAAAATTTACATGATTATGCAATAGAATATGATAGGTATGGCAACGGATTACCTGTGGTTGGTAATTGTTTGGATGAAATGACAAGCATTGTACAATCAGGATTCATAAATTTCTAAAATAAAAAAGCCACTTAGTGGCTTTTTTTATTATTCGTCGAAAACCTTTTACTTGATAGAATCATCACCACAATTTAATAATATCAAATCCATCATCACTTTATCTTTAATATTTTCTGGTAATAAAGGAACTATATCATTATAAATATATTCTTCACTGTTTTCTAGTGTGGATAAATTTATTATTTTTATATCACTATATTCACCTGGTAAATACACGAAACGATGTTTGATATATCTATTACCACCATTATTAAAACTATCTCTGTACTTTGTTATAAATTCTTCAATATATCTTGATGAATATCCTTCTTGTATCTTGATGATATGTAATAATTCAACTGTTTTATTTTTAACAGTTTTTCTTAGTTTTCGTAAATTTCTATTATTTTTCATAATTAAGATTTTTTAAAGTGTTATCATAAATTTCTAATAATTTATCTTTATCTTCGTCATTTTGGACCATGATATATTCTCTCAATAATTGGTCAGTGCTTACAGTAACACCAATATCATCAAGTTCAATATCTTCAATCTTCTCAACAATTACTGTTTGGTCAACATAATCCATCTTTGATATATGTTTAACAGCTTGTAACTCTTCTAATTTATGTTTCAATACATGATTCTTCACAATAATATTGTTATCAACTATTATATCAATGAAATCATTCGTATTCTCTTTCAGTAAAGAATCTATCTTTGATATATCACTATCTACCATTATTTCAATGGTTCTATATTGCGGTGATATTAAATTAGGAATATAGTTTTCAGTATTATTTTCCAAATCCAATACTACTAAACATTTCTGGTCACCTTTATCGTTTCTATCCATTTGGAAAGGTGACCCGATATATGTGATATTATTTAATGTTTGTCTAATATGGATATGTGATGCATATATCCTTGGGAACATAACAAAATCAGCAACAGATAATCCATGATGTAAAACAGATTTAACACCAGTTCTCACACCACGTAGTTCGGAATGACATAATATTAATTCTGATTTACCAACAGCCTTTTTAATAGTGTTTAATTGATTAGCTGCACTATCCCATGGCATCATCAATATATTTGTGTTGTGCCAAGTAACTATTTTGGGTGTTGTGTATAATGTAACATTCTCATATCTTCTTAGAATAGCTAAGGAAGAATTATCAGCATCATAATCATTATAATAATCATGGTTACCACCAATGATATGTATATCAAATTCAGATAAAGCATCAAACAAATCTAATGCAAAATTAATTACTTTTAGATTTAAGAATGTCCTATTATCAAATAAATCACCCATGATGACAATTTTATCACCTGGTTTATATGTGCTTCTAACATTTGGAATAAAAAACTCATAGAAATATTGTTTATGTATTCCTAACCATTTATCTAGTTCATTATTATGAACACCTAAATGTACATCACCTATTAAATATAACTTCATACATATTATATCCAAAACTTACTTAAAAGTTTTAATATATACTTAAAATAGTTTTTCGTAGAAAATATGCGTAAGCCAGTTAATAATAAAATCAAAACTGTACAAATAAATGTGATGGATAATCATACAAATTTAGATGATTTGAAAATCAATGCTAAGGCATCAAATACTGGTAATGAAACAGTTGATACTAGTATTGAGGATATGAAAAACTTACTTGCTAATTTGAAAAAGCCGGTTATTGTTGAAACAGTAGAGGAAGTAGATATTACCGAAAATGATATATCATCACAGGTAGAAATTATCCAGGAAACTGAAAAAATAGAGGAAGAAACAGTCTCTGAAATAGTAGAAGATATTAAACACGAAAATGATATACAAATTACGGAAACTATTCAACATGAAAATGATATATCATTAACTGATGAAGAAATTGTATATGAAAATCCTTATACTAATTGGTCACCAGGAGAAGGTTTTGATATTAATGTTGATTATGAAACATATGTGAAAGAGAATACATATATCTTTGATATTTATGCCGATTTTGTGGATTCACATTTTATTCACCGTCATATCAAAATAAGAAATAACGAAAAAATTAAAATTGTGATTGATGGTCATTACCACAACCACAATAAAATAAATTCTTGGTTAAAATCACCATTCAATTTATATATTGATAACAATATCATATTTTCATTTTATGGTAATATAGATGATAACACAACTGAAATAGAGAATGTGATATTATTCAGGGATGATTATGTTTTCATCAATGGTAAATGTTACAGCGATACAAATTTAACTATATCACATATATGAAAAACAATAATAATGATGACAAATCAGTTGAAATCTATACCAAAAATTTAGAGAAAACTAAGAAAGAGAATGCTTTGTATAATTACGAAGTAGCACCAGAAGAATTTGATAACAAAGACCGTTACAAATAATCATGAAAAACACGAAAGTGTTTAGTTGATATATTTATTTTGGAATCTTCACTATTAAATTGCTTTAATAGTGAAGTCATCTTGTTAGATGAATCTATACTCCACGTATAGACAGACCACGCTTACGGCAATCAGCGTATCGATATGATACGCGGACACAAAGCGACTATTCCTTTTTCAAATTTGAAGTTAGGAACTAC
>JACCDH011627243.1_pt1 | contig 34065 bp, 32 predicted proteins | sample 7442481 | NCBI WGS metagenome assembly JACCDH01 (sample SAMN15323433, study PRJNA562643) | freshwater metagenome | isolation source: river surface water | place: USA:Blue River Watershed | collected 2017-08-15
CGATGGTATTCTAGGACCCATTACCGATGGAGCTATCAAACGAATGCAAAAATATCTTGGTACTCGTACTGACGGATTAGTCGGACCGGTTACCCGATCACTGATTAACCAATCGTGTTAATACCAAGCACCAAACAAAAACCACCGAGAGGTGGTTTTGTGGTGGGGGATGTTAGTTAGGACAAACTCATTGGACGAAAAAATGCTATATCCTCCATCCAAAATTTCTGATACTATTATTTTATGAAAAAAATCACACGCCACATGAAAGGTAAAAATTGGATCGACTGGGTAAAGGCACTCGTTGCTTTTGATATTGCTATTGTAGGAATCACTCTTGTTTTTCAGAATGAAATGCACATTCTCGCAAATATGTTCGGAGTAGTTTCACGTTTAATCTTTGGAGTTCTTTATATTATTGTTGCTATCGCTATTCTTAAGGGAGTTTTCCCAGATCTTTTTGAGGAATTTAAAGAGCAGTTTGAAGACGATGACATAGAAAAATCTCATCATAAAAAACACACCTCATCACATGTTGGTGAAATGATTGAAAAGGGAGCACATAAAGCGAAAGATTTTGTTCACGATCGTGCACAAGAAGCAAAACAAGAGCTCAATAAAATTCTCGACTAACTTTTTTTCTGAAGATATACCACCCAATAGTTTCGCTTGTAATTCTGGTTACCCCATCGTTGGTAGCCAGTTTTTTTATTACAGTAAAGAATTTCAAATTCTTTAAAATCATTTTCAATATCAGCTTTTGAAAATACTCGCTCGAACATTTTTGTTTTAGGCAAAATATAGGAATTAGGTTCTTTTCCTGGAAAGTTTTTAATGAGTTCTTTTGCATTAGTGTCACTCTCTATGGCTAAAGTACGGAGAAAATAGTACGCTCCTGGTTTCATAACCCTCAATACTTCATTCAGAAAAACCGAACGCTCCTTTTTAGTAAGAGCATGTGAACTCGTCGCATCAATTACTAGATTCACTGACTCATCGGGTAGAGGCAGCACTTCTCCTATTGATTGTATTTTGTATTTAATTCCTAGGTTACCCGATAGTTTTTTTGCCAAGTTAATAGCGGTGGCAGAGATATCATACCCAATACCTTTTTCACAGTAATTATCAATGAGGTACTTTAGATTTTTTCCATTACCACATCCGGCATCGAGAACGGTCCACTCGGATAATGGAGAACTCACGGATTCACTCGTTTCTACTGAACCTTTCTCTTTTCTCTTTGTTTTTTGAATCCATTTTATAAAATCGCGAACATCAGCAAGAGGTTCGGTTCCTAAGGTTATAAATTGAGGGTTACGATATTCAGATTCCCAAGGGTGTATCATGGTAAAGTTATACCATATCATGGTAAAAATGAGATTAGAATTTCTTGCTTTTGATTACTATGAGTTGATTTCTTTATAGTTAGAGCTTTTTGAAATGTTTCAAAAAATACATTTCTCAGGTACTATAGTAACTATCTATGGAGTATTTTTTATACGTATTCTTGTTCATAAGTTTGTATTTTCAAATTTTCTTGCTCATTAGTTATTTTGAGAAAAAGAAACCAGAGGAAAACAAACAACTAAATGATATTGCTTATTTGACCGCAACGGTTATCGTCCCTTGTTTTAACGAGGAAACAACCGTTGAGCGAACCATAAAATCACTCCTTGCCCTAGAATACCCAGAAGACAAGCTCACTATTATGATTATTGATGATGGGTCAACCGATAATACCTGGCAGGTGATTCAACAGTTTGCAAATGACTCACGAATAAAGCTCTATCAAAAAGAAAACGAAGGTTCAAAGTTTGCAGCTTTGAATTTCGCTTTAACAAAAATTGATACCGAGCTAGTAGGAGTTCTTGACGCGGATTCATGGGTAGCGCCTGACGCATTAAAAAATTACATGGAATTTTTCCGTGATCCTGAAGTTATGGCAACCATTCCCTCAATGGTAATTGCAGATCCTGATTCTTTTTACCGAAAGGCACAAAAGGCAGAGTATGATATTGGGTTATTTGCACGAAAAGCTTTTGATAAGATTAATGCTATTTACATTACCCCTGGTCCATTTTCATTTTTTAGAAAATACGTATTTGATACTCTAGGTCCTTATAAAGAAGCTCACCATACCGAAGATGCTGAAATAGCTCTCCGTATGCAAAAGCATCATTACAAGATCGCCTATAGCGAAAAATCAGTGGTATATACCGTTGGACCTAAAAGAGTTCGACCACTCATCAAACAACGGGTTCGCTGGATTTATGGATTCCTGCGTAATATGTTTGATTACCGAGGAATGCTCTTCAAAAAGGAATTTCGTTCGCTAGGTGCTATTGTGTTGCCTCTGGGAATCTTTAGAATCTTTATCACGGTAGTTTTATTTCCTCTTTCTATGTGGTTGCTAGTACTACCTCTGTTCCGCTGGTTAGAAAAGGTTTCAGTTGTTGGAATATCAACTCCGACTACCTGGAGTTTTGACTGGTTCTTTGTTAATGTGACCCAAATACAAATATTAGCTCTGATAGGGTTCTTCATGTCTATAATGACTTTATGGATGGGAAGAGAGTTAGTAGGTGATAAACGAAAGTTTACTATTGATATTGTGTATATGCTGTTCATGTATACCTTTATTGCTCCTATTTGGCTTATTAAATCAAGTTACAATGCCATCATGTCAAAAAAAGAATCTTGGAGATAATCCAAGATTTTTTATTTGTTATTTTCAGTAAATTAACTAGAATAGTAGGTATGAGTCCTGATAGAAAAAAATACATCACCGTATTCCTGATTACTCTTGGAATTTTTATGGTGGTTTTCGCTTTAGTAAAAATTGTTAACCGAAGTAAGATTGATAATATTGATGATTTACAAAGAAAAATCACTATTGATCTTATCGCTACTGAAACTAAATTTGATTTACTAAAAACGGTTCCGTGTAAATCAGTAAAAGATTCAATTTTATTGAAGGAACTAAATGAATTAGGAGAAAAATTATCTTTCGCTGAAACCAATCAAGGGTCAGACAATCCTGATGTACAACAGCTCAAGAAAAATTACTCACTGCTACAGGTGAAAGACTATCTTTTGATGCAGGAAATTGATCAGAAATGTAACTCTGACGTAGATGCATTACTTTACTTCTATAGTTCAGATTGTGATGATTGTCGAAAACAAGGTTATGTACTTACAGAATTCAAAAAACAGTATCCTAATATTCGTATCTATTCTTTTGATACAGATTTAGATTTTTCTGTTATTGAAACATTTGCTTCACTTTATAACTTTGGAGATGTTTATCCTACGCTAGTCATTAATGATAACGCTTACCAAAAGATGTTATCACTTGAAGAACTTGAAGGTCTATTTCCAGAACTCGTAAAAGAACAACGACAGTTAGAAATTGTTGAACAGGGGATTGAATTTATTCAAAATCAGGAAGAATATAAAGATATCGCCGATGAAGACCTTGTCTTTGAAAAACAAGCAAAGCAAGTATTTACTTACCGTATTGAATCAGAAGAAACTGAAACAAAGGTAGCTGACAGTGAAGAGTCAAAAGATTCAGCAAATACCATAGATATTGTTTATAATGAAATGACTAAAGAGTTTTCGCTTAAAAATAACTAAGTAATGATAAAAACACCATTGAAAGACGGTGTTTTTATTTGATTTTTATATATAAATTGGAACTCTTAATTTTGTAAATCCATCGAAGCGAATCTAAGTTCTTAATTTGAGTATTTAGGTAATTGGTTTATTATTGCAATAATGAAAAAAGGATTTACACTCATTGAGCTATTGATAGTTGTTGCTATTATTGGAATTCTAGCGGCATCCATTGTCTATTATTTAGGAAAATCAAAATCACAAGCACTCGATAAAAAAATGCAGTCAACTATTCATAATTTACAGGTTAAAATAGAATTATATAATTTGAAGCATGGCAGGTACCCAAACGGAATATTTAACACTGCTGTTCATCCAGTCTCAGTTCCTTCTCAAAGTATTACCACACTTGCTGATTTGCTTGAAGTTGACCCCTCTGATTTATATCCTTGTGGAGGGGAATGGAAGTCAGGTTGTGAAAGATATATTCAGTATGTATCAGATCAAGATGGATATTATTGGCAACCATCTTCTCCTACAACTAGAAAATGTTGGAAAAATCACTATGTAATTTTTTATACTCTAGAAAATTCTTCAACACCTTTCCAACCAGAACAAGAGATGCCCTGCACCGGTTTTTTAATAGGTGACCAAAACATGGATGATATCTTCGGTCAAGTAAATTACTGTCAAAGTAATCCAGATGACTGGTGGTGTCGGTTCCAAGGAAGGGATTATGCTTTAGTTTTAAATTAATGCGGATTAGTCGGACCGGTTACCCGATCACTGATTAACCAATCGTGTTAATACCAAGCACCAAACAAAAACCACCTCTCGGTGGTTTTTGTTTGGTGGTGGAGCCACTTGTCGGGGTCGAACCGACGACCTACGGTTTACAAAACCGTTGCTCTACCAACTGAGCTAAAGTGGCATGTCACTGATTTTTCAATCAGTGAATATGATATCACAAGTTTTAAAAAATGTAATACCTAGAATTGAAATCGCACGAATTCTGCAACTTCGATACGTTCTCCAATTTTTAGAACTTCTTCTTCAATACGTTTTTCTATATTGATTTCAGGATTCTTTACGAATGGTTGTTCCATAAGCTCTTCTAGAGTTTCAGGAGACATTGCGGTGATATGAAGACAAATATCATCAGCAAGTGCGATAAAGTCTTCATTTCGTGCAACATAGTCAGTTTCACAAGCAAGCTTGATCATAACTCCTATAGCGTTGTTCGCATGAACATATGAACGAACAATTCCTGAATTAAGTTCTCGATCTGCTTTCTTTGATGCTTGTTTCGCTCCTTCTATCCGAAGTAGTTCACGAGCTTGATCAATGTCCCCATTTGCTTCAACAAGAGCTTCTTTACACTTCATAACTGATACTCCAGTCTCTTCTCGAAGTGCCTTGATTTGTTCTGCGCTGATTTCCATACTATTTTAGTGTGTCAGCAATTTTCCCTGTTGTGAAGGTAACAGCTGAAACGTTAGTGTCGTTTGCAACGATTGGGTAAGTAATCCCATTGATATTACAGTCGTTGTTAGCAATAGCTACTACTGGAATGTTCATTTGTTGTGCTTCTTGAATAGCAATGTGTTCTTTTCGAGGGTCGATAACGAACAATGCTGTTGGGCTCTTCTTTAAGTTTCGCAGACCTCCAAATTTTCGTTCAAGTTTTTCGATTTCTCGTTCAATCATTAAACGTTCTTTTTTGGTTCGATATACAAGTTCGTCGTTTGCTCGCTTTGTTTCAAGGTCGATAAGTCGGTCAACTCGAGTTCGAAGTTCTTTTGCGTTGGTAAGAGTTCCTCCAAGCCATCGTTCAGTTACGAAAGGCATATCGATAAGTTCTGCTTGTTCGCGAACAATTCGTTTTGCTTCTGGTTTAGTTCCTACGAAGAGAATTTGTCCTCCGTCAGCCTTAATCTTTGCAATGAATTCAAGTGCGCTAATTAGTTGCTTTGAAGTTTCTTCTAGGTTGATAATGTCTTTCTTTTGTCGTGACTGAAAAATGAAAGGTGTTGTTGATGGATGTCGTCGTGTCTTTGAATATCCAACATGTGCACCTGCTTCGTACAAATCACGTACTAGGTTGTCATTGTTACTCATGAAATATAAATGATGAGGATTACCCGAGCGGGTAAAATAAGAATAATAATATTCGTAAAACTTCTTGCACAGTACGCTATACGTACCGTTCGGTCCCACCAGGGGTGGGGGGAGTAGTGAGAGAGTCTCGATATACTTCCACAAGTTGTACAGGCAAAATATTAGCACAACATCCTTATTTTACAAGGTAAATAGAGTGCTTCCTTGGGGCTTGCAACTTAGTTTCTGGCACGTAGTATAGAGGATATGAAACAATCACGGTTATTTAGTAAAACGAGGAAAGAAGCACCAGCAGATGAGGTATCAAAAAATGCTCAATTATTGATTCGGGCAGGGTATATCTACAAGGAAATGGCTGGGGTATACACGTTGTTACCATTAGGGTTACGAACTGTAGCTAAAATTGCTCAAATTATTCGTGATGAAATGAACGGACTTGGAGCCTTTGAGATGCAATCATCAGCACTCCAAACCAAAGAAGTTTGGGAAAAAACACGGTGGAGCGATGAAGTGGTAGATAACTGGTTTAAAACCAAACTAAAAAACGATACCGAGTTAGGTCTTGCTTTTACCCATGAAGAACCTTTGACCGCAATGATGAGAAATTATTTGTCATCATACAAGGATCTTCCAGTGTACGTGTATGACATTAAAACCGTTTTCCGAAATGAAGCTCGAGCTAAAAGTGGTCTTATGCGTGGACGTGAATTTTTCTGGAAAGCTCTGTACTCATTTTCAAAGAACAAAGAAGAGCACGATGTTTTTTATGAAAAAATTACCCAATCATACCTTCGAATTTTTAACAAAGTTGGATTAGGAGATACTACCTATCTAACTTTTGCCTCAGGAGGAAGTTTTGCAAAGTACTCACATGAGTTCCAAACTATCTGTGATGCAGGGGAAGATACTGTTTATGTCCATGAGGGACGCCGCTTAGCCGTAAACAAAGAAGTGTACACCGATGAAGTTCTCCAGGACCTTGATCTGAATCCTGCTAATTTAGTTGAACAAAAAGCGGTTGAAGTAGGAAATATTTTCTCACTTGGCTCAAAATTCTCTGAACCACTAGAGTTAAAAGTCACCAATGAACAAGGAGAGCAAGAAACAGTATTCATGGGTTCATACGGAATTGGAATTACTCGATTACTTGGAGTAATTGCCGAAAATCTATCTGATGAAAAGGGGTTGGTTTTACCTGAGTCTATCGCACCTTTTAAACTACACTTGTTAGTCTTTGGTTCTAATGATGCTTTGGTACGAGAAGCAAACGAGCTATACCAAGACTTGATCCAAGCAGGAATTGAAGTTCTCTATGATGACCGAGAAAACCTTAGTCCTGGAGAAAAATTACGAGATGCAGATTTACTTGGAGTACCATATCGTTTGGTTCTTTCAGAAAAATCACAGCAAAATGGAGGAGTCGAAATTACCAATCGTCTAACCGGAAAAACTGAGTACCTAGATATTCCTCGAATTACTCATCATTTCTCAGAGAAAAAATAATTATATGAATTCTTTTGTAGAACAATTTTATAATCGCTTTTCAAATGATATTGGAATTGATTTAGGGACTGCTAATACTTTGGTTCATGTAAAAGGCCATGGGGTAGTTATTAATGAGCCTTCAGTGGTAGCTCTAAACACAAAAACTGATCGTGTGGTTGCGGTAGGAAATGACGCTCGTGAAATGCTAGGGCGAAACCCAGGACATATTCGAGTAGTCCGTCCACTGGTTGATGGAGTTATTTCAGATTTTGATGTTACTGAGGAAATGCTTTCGTACCTTATTCGAAAGGCAGAAAAGGTTTCACCAAAATTCTTCCGACCTCGAGTTGTAGTTGGAGTTCCTTCTGGAATTACTAACGTAGAGCATCGTGCTGTATATGATGCTGCCCACAACGCTGGGGCACGTGAAGTGTATATTATTGAAGAACCTATGGCAGGAGCGGTAGGTCTTGGTTTACCGGTTCGAGAACCATTAGGGTCTATGGTTATTGATATTGGAGGAGGTACCACTGATATCGCTATTATTTCTCTTTCAGGAATTGTTCAGTCAAAGAACTTAAAAATTGCTGGAGACAAACTCAACCAAGATATCATTAACTATTTCCGTGATGAGTTTAAACTTCTGGTAGGAGAAAAAACTGCCGAAGAAATCAAAATTAAAATTGGTGCAGTTGTTGATGATGAACAGCATGAGTCTCCTGTTCGAGGACGAGATATTGTTTCAGGGCTTCCGCGGCAAATTTTAGTTAATAGCTACGATATTCAAGAAGCTATTCGTCACTCAATTTCAATTATTATTGAGGGAACCAAGGAGGTACTAGAACGAACTCCACCAGAAATAGTTTCTGATGTTATGCAACGAGGAATTTATATTATTGGAGGAGGAGCAATGATTCGGGGACTTGATCGTTTGATTGAAAAGGCAATTGAAATCCCTGTATATGTTGCAGAAGACCCTCTGTTTTCAGTAGTAGAGGGAACAGGAAAAGTTCTTGAAAATCTCGAACTGTACCGAGAAGTACTAATCCACCAAGACGATGAGTTACCGCTACGATAAAGAAAAGCAATCACGCCGGAATTACTATCTCTTTGGATCCTTACTTCTGGTATTAGTATTTTTTACTCCACTACTTACGAAAATATACGATGCTTTTGAGCGAGTAATTTCTTCACAGTGGGAACAAGTTCAAGATACTCAAGAATCAGGAAAAGGTTTTTTTGCACTTCTTGGAAACAAGCAGTCTCTCATAGAAAAAAACCAACTTCTCCAAGATAAAATTGATATTTTGGAAGTTGATGTACTTCGAACCAAGTATCTTGAATCAGTTTTGGAATCCTACGAAACCATAAACCAAGAATATCAAAAAGAAAGTGGAATTGTTTCTGGGGAAATTATTGCTCGTTATCCAAAAACTCCACGTGATACCTTTGTTATTAACAAAGGTTCTCAAGACGGAATTGTTCAGGGAAATAGAGTGGTGGCAATAGGTAATCTGGCTATAGGAACTGTCGAAGAAGTCTACGACCGAACCTCCAGAATTCGTCTGTATACTGACAACGAAGTTCTTACTCAGGCAGTTTTGTATGGAAAAGGTGAGGGTCTTACCTTAACCGGAACAGGAAATATGTATCGGTCGCTCATGGCTCGTGAAAGCGAAGTTGCTGTTGGTGATGTTGCGTATACCCAAGATACTCCCGGAATGATTCTTGCTGTTGTTCAGGAAGTAGTTTTTGATCCACGTGATCCAATGAAACAGGTATATCTTTCACTCCCTGTTAATTTAGGGACAATACAAGCAGTAGCAGTACTACCGTAAACAACAGATGTATTCTGTTGTTTTTATTTTTCCTTAACAGAGTTTTTGTATAATTATTCATTGAAAATAATAAAAAATCACATTGCTATTTTGTTTTCCCTAGGTACACTTCATATATATGTCAAAGCATTTCTCTTTTGAAATAAAGAAAAAACTAGAAGGAACTCTTGGTAGAGCCGGGGTGATTACTACTCCACATGGAAGCATTGAAACCCCTTCGTTCGTAGTCGTGGGAACGAAAGCTAATGTAAAAGGGGTTACTCCAGAAATGTTAGAAGCCTTAGGAACTCAAGTAGTTTTGGCAAATACCTACCACTTATACCTTCAACCAGGAGATGCGCTCGTTGCACGAGCGGGTGGTTTTGCTCCTATGATGAATTGGCATAAACCTACCATGACTGATAGTGGGGGATTCCAAGTATTTTCACTAGGGGAAGCCTACGGAACAGGAGTTTCAAAAATTGCTAAAGGAGAAGGACTGGTAGCCTCACAACGAAAGGAAGGTAAACCAAATCCTTACCGAGCACGTATTGATGAAGATGGAGTGACCTTTAAATCTCATATCGACGGAGCCTTCCATCGCTTTACTCCAGAAAGCTCAATGGAAATTCAATGGAACCTAGGGGCTGATATGATTTTTGCTTTTGATGAATGTACAAGCCCTCTCGCTTCGTATGAATACCAACGTGAAGCCATGGATAGAACTCATCGCTGGGCACAGAGAAGTCTCGACCACCACAACAAACTTGATACTGATAACCGACAAGCACTCTTTGGGGTAGTCCAAGGGGGGCGTTTCCAAGATTTACGCGAAGAGTCAGCTCGGGTTCTGGCAGACATGGGGTTTGATGGTTTTGGGGTAGGGGGCTCATTTAATAAAGACGATATGTACACGACGGTTGCATGGGTGAATCGTTTATTACCTGAAGATAAACCTCGTCACCTATTAGGAATTGGAGAGCCATTAGATATTTTCGGTGGAGTAGAAAATGGATGTGATCTTTTTGATTGCGTTTCACCAACTCGAATTGCCCGTCATGGAAAACTCTATACCAATGATGGTCCTATTAATCTCTTTAACTCACGATTCAAAGAAGATATGTCACCTATTGATAGCGAATGTACTTGTTACTCCTGTACCAACTACTCACGGGCATATATCCGACACCTATTGAGCGCTAATGAAATGTTAGGGCAAACACTGGGATCAATCCATAACCTTGCCTTTACGGTTAACCTGGTTGATAAGATTCGCCAATCAATTTATGACGGAACTTTTCATGAATACAAAGATCAATTTATTGATAGGTACTACATAAAGAAAGAAAATTAAAACAGCTCGTGAGAGTTGTTTTTAAATGCCATAATTAGTAGTCTGAAAAGTGGATAACATTTGACTATATAGAAATATATTCTATTGTTAATTTAGAACTTAAATATAATTATATGAAATTACAAGTAAATAAAAAACTAAGTCTATTTTTTCCTAGTGAAGAAAGAGCATCCGAAATTTATTCTATTATAGAAAGAGAAAGAAATCGCCTAGGTGAATTTCTTCCTTGGGTATATCAAACCCTCAACAAGGAAGATACAAAGAATAACCTTCAAGAGAGAATAGAAAACTTTAAACAAGAAAAGAGTTTCGAGTTTTACCTAAAACATGAAGATAAAATCATTGGATCAGTTGGCTTTGTAGAAATTGATAAAAAAAACCAAAAAGGAGAAATTGGTTATTGGATTGATTCCAAATACTCTGGGAAAGGTTATGTGACGCAATCAGTGCAAACTTGCATTGAATATGGTTTTACAAAACTCATGTTAAATAAAATTATAATTAGATGTGCTGATAATAATATATCGAGTGCTGCGGTTGCTCACCGACTCGGGTTCACTTTGGAAGGAAATCTTCGAGAAGACAGAATTATTAACACCCATTTTATAAATTTACTTAATTTTGGTTTATTAAAATCAGAATACGAAAGTGTGTAATAAAATAAGACAAGAGCATCCACCAGGATGCTTTTTTAACAATATTTTACTTGAGTATTAATTAGTATATATTTATTTTATGAATAATAAGGCTATTGTAGTTTCAAACCTAACAAAAGAATTTACGTTTTCTGTAAAAAAAGAAGGGCGTGGATTCTTTAAAAATCTTTTTAATCTAGAAAAGAAAACTGTTAAGGCAGTGAACAACATTTCTTTTTCTGTTGCCAAGGGAGAACGCATAGCATTTATTGGTCCTAACGGAGCAGGAAAATCAACAACGATTAAAATGCTTACAGGAATTCTTTTTCCTTCTTCGGGAAATATAGAGGTACTTGGAATAAATCCATCCCAAGAAAGAAAAAAACTTGCGTATCGTATTGGTACTGTGTTTGGGCAACGAAGCCAGTTATTACCTAATTTACCATTAACAGATTCATTGGAGTTTTTTGGAAAGATGTATGATTTAAGTGATGAAGAAATAATAGAGAGGAGTGAATACCTCATCGAAGAATTTGATTTGAAAAACTTTATACACCAGCCCGTAAGAAAACTTTCGTTAGGACAGCGAATGCGAGCTGAAGTTGCCGTTTCACTTATTCATAATCCAGATATTATTTTTCTTGACGAGCCTACTATTGGACTTGATATTGTGGCGAAAAAAGCATTACGAGATTTACTTATTTCAATAAATGAAAAACAAGGAATCACTATTTTTCTTACTTCTCATGATGTTGGGGATATTGAACAGTTATGCGAACGAACCGTTATTATTAATGATGGACAGATAGTTATTGATGCCCCAACGATTGAACTTAGAAAAAAGTATGTTCATCAAAAGTATGTAGATTTGGTACTTGAAAAATCAGTCAGTTCATACCCAGAACTTCCTTTAGGAATTACGTACAAAGACCAAGAAAGAGAAAAAATTACCGTGAGCGTCGATACGAGTATGTTAAGTGTGTCAGATGCACTTCAAAAAATGCTTCCGTTCTTTGAGGTTGCAGATATTGATGTCTATAATATTGATTTAGAAACGGTAATACGAGAAATGTATGAAAAAACTTCGGTTCATTAAGAGTATTATTGCAATGATGGTACGAGATAGGATTCAGTACCCGTCTCGGCTTATTATTGATTTATTTGCAATTATTACTCGCTATGGAGTTTTGATGGCTTTGTATTGGTACGTATATTATATTCAGGGGGGAACAATACAAGGAACAAGTTTTCAGGTTGTAGCCTGGAGTATGTTCTTTTATTTTTCATTTATGATTCTAAATCTCCGTAGAATTCCACGTATGATAATGGGTGATATAAAAACAGGGACCATAGAAACGTTATTACCAAAGCCTATCAACTACCTGCAATATCGAATGTGGTGGCAATTGGGATCAGGTTTATTTCCTTTTATCGTCATTTTTTGTATTGGGGCTATTACGTTAGCTTTAAGTATTGGAGTGCCAGCTAGTATGTTGTCACTGCATTTTTTACTTAGCTTTATACTCGTGTTTATCTTTGGGGTTATTCTTTCACTTCTTGTTTACTCAATCGTAGGACTTGCAGCTTTTTGGATTGAGGAAGTTAGTCCTTTACATTGGATTGTAGATAAAATGGTAATGATTTTAGGAGGGTCTTATTTACCAGTGGCTTTATTTCCGATCTTTATGTACAAAATTGCAATTTTCAGTCCTTTTGGAGCAAGTTATTTTATAACTCATACGGTTTACGATACATGGAGAGAAAATGCATTTCAATTCATTGGTATACAAATTCTATGGATACTAATTTTATGGTTTTTTATCAATATAATGTTCAAGCGGGCTCAGAGAAAAGTTTCCGTTAACGGAGGGTAATTATGAAAAAAGAACTAGAATTTGCGTACTACGCAATTAAAAAAAATATAAAAGGAAGTACGGAATTACGTACCAGTTTTATTATTAATATTTTTGGAATGGCGTTTAATAATATTGCTTTTATTATCCTCTGGTTTTACTTCGCTAAAAGCGTGGGCGATATTGGAGGATGGGCTGCTTATGACGTAATTGGGTTGCAAGGCTTAGTAACTCTTTCATTTGGCGTTATATTTTCTTTTGCCGGTGGTTTTCAAAATATATCTGAGTATATCAGTTCAGGAGCTTTTGATCGTTTTATGATTTCACCTAAAAATTTAATCTTGCGGATGACCACTTCATCGTTTGATACTTCAGCATTAGGGGATATATTATTCGGGGCTATTAGTTTGGGAATATATTTATTTCTTATTTCAGCAAGTTTTTCTCAAATTGTTTTAACGATTCTGTTTATACTTATTTCCTGCCTTGTTTTTTTCTCTGTAATGCTATTTATTACGGCAACAGGATTTTACTTTTCAGACCCAATGCCAGTAATCACGGGATTGAGAGATTTATTTTTTTCACCGGCACTATTTCATGGTGGAGCATTTCAAGGAGCAACACGTTTCATTTTTACTTTTATAATTCCGTCACTGGTAATTGGTACCTTACCGATAGAAACAATTAAATCTCAATCATTAGAAACTTTTATCTTGATAACAATTATTAGTATTGTTTGGTTTCTTGGATCACTCGTCTTTTTCTCGAAAGCATTAAGAAAATATGAAAGTTCGAATTTCGCTACTTTTGGAATATAATATAATTAATATTCAGAATAAATGTAAAAAATAGCACCCTATAAAGGTGCTATTTAGTTTGAAAATTAAATAAATTTTGAGTTACTATTTCACCATTAAGTGTTTGTAAGCATTCATTCCAAGTACTGACCCAACAATTGGACCAAGAATATACATGAGATTAAATGCACCAAGACTCAGTGCTACTGCTGGGTTAAGAATTCCTGCAGATCCAATAACGGCAACCATAATTCCAAGTACCAGCGATAGTCCTACCACAAGCCCAGAAAAATCTGATGGAGTTTTTCCGTAAATAACTGATGCAATACCAAAGGTAAAAAAGAACATTCCGATTATTTCCGCAAACATAATGAACATGCTTGGTTCAGCTGTAACGGCAAGAGAAATAACCATTGAGGCTTCAGGAAGGAAAGAGTGTACGACAAGCATTGCCATAAAAGCTCCAATGAATTGTGCAATGATGTACTTAGCTCCGTCTTTTAGAGATATTTTTCCGATTGACCATGCTCCGATAGTTACCGCAGGGTTAATATGAGTTCCTGAAATGTGTCCAAGAGAGTAAACCATAAGTCCCAAGGTGAGACCTGCAAGCCATGGGGTAATAGCGCTTCCGGTTGCTATGGCTGTCATAACGACAAATACTAATGCAAAGGTACCGAGAGCTTCGGCAAATACTTTTTTCTTCATAAGATGTTAATGATTGTAATTACTAGTAAAGCCACAGAATGTGACATTACTAGTATACTTGTTTTTACAAAAAAATTACAAAACAAAAACGCTCAAGAGCGTTTATTTTTGTGTTGGAATAACTGATACTCGCTTCTTTACTACCTTTGTTCCATCAAAGTGAGTTTTTCGCTTGTTATCAAATTTAACGGTTCCTTCTGCTAGAGCAAAAAGGGTATGATCTCGTCCAACTCCTACGTTAGTTCCAGCAATAATCTTGGTTCCTCGTTGTCGTATGATGATTGATCCGGTTTGTGCCTTCTGACCATCGTAGAGTTTAGTTCCTAGATATTTTGGATTTGAATCTCGGAGGTTTTTTGCGGAACCTCCAGCTTTCCTATGTGCCATGTCTTTATTATTTGTTAATTAAACCGTGCTACGGTTACGTCGTAACTCGGGCTTAATAATTAATCGTACTTAGGTTAATGACGCCCAAGTAGCTGAGTAACGTGCGAATTATAAACATAATTATGAATAATATCAAGGACTTGTTCGTCAATCGACGACAGGAGTTTTTTCTTGAAATAACCCAGATAATAATAAACTTTCTGCTGCTTGCGATAGCTTTTTCTGTTGGAATCCTCTATGAACGAAATAAATTTGAACAGTGGTACCAAATTCAAATTACAGAAAATACTGAACAACAAATTGCATGGAAACAATTTAGAAATTCTGGTGTCGCAGAAAAAACTTTTGTAGCTTCCAAAAATGGTACCAAGGTATATCCCGTAGATTGTTCATCTGCTAAAAGAATTAAAGAAGAGAATAGAATTTACTTCCAGAATATCAAGCAAGCCCATGAACTAGGGTATGAAACCTCAAAGCAGTGTGGAGTTAAATAATACTTGAACAATTAAATAGTTATTAAAAATAGCTTCTTTCATCTTGCTATAAAACAGGTATAGTAAAGGGATGTCAGATCGTTTTGTTCTAGAATCAGAATATCAACCCGCTGGTGATCAGCCCGAGGCAATTACTGCCTTAGTCCGTGGAATTACCGAAGGAATGAACAAACAGACCCTACTTGGAGTTACTGGTTCCGGTAAGACTTTTACCATGGCAAATGTAATTAATCAGGTACAAATGCCAACCCTAGTTGTTGCTCATAACAAAACACTCGCTGCTCAATTGGCTCAAGAGTTTAAAGAGTTTTTTCCAAATAATGCGGTTCATTACTTTGTTTCGTACTACGACTACTATCAACCAGAAGCCTACATCGCTGCAAGTGATACTTATATTGAAAAAGATGCTCAAATCAACGCAGAAATTGATCGACTTCGTCACGCATCAACACAGTCACTCCTTTCTCGAAAAGATGTGATTATTGTTGCCTCGGTTTCTTGTATTTACGGACTCGGTTCTCCCGAGGAGTATCTCAAGCGAAACTTCATGATTCAAATTGGTGATGTGTATACTAAAACTGACATGATGCGAAAGCTCGTTGATATTCATTTTCAACGCACGAACGCTGACCTGACACCAGGATCATTCCGCTCCGTAGGTACCACGATTGATATCATGCCAACGAACGAAAAAATCGTGTACTCAATAATGCTCATGGGTGGAGTAGTTGATCAAATTTTTGTCCTTGACGCAATTTCTGGTGAACTAGTGAGCGAACCGAATGAATTAGTAATTTTTCCGGCAAAACACTTCCTTACCGATAAAGATCAAAAAGAATCTGCGCTCGAACGAATTAAAAAAGAGCTTGATGAACAGCTCGCTTACTTTGATTCACAATCAAAGTATCTTGAATCTGACAGACTAAAACGTCGAACCGAATACGATATGGCAATGATTAGAGAAGTTGGGTACTGTTCAGGAATCGAAAACTACTCACGACATCTTTCAGGTCGCGAAGCAGGTGAGACTCCTGATACCTTGCTGTCATACTTTCCTCATGATGAACAAGGTAATCCCAAATTTCTTACTATTATTGATGAGTCACATGTGACCATTCCACAAATCCGAGGAATGTATCATGCCGATGCATCTCGAAAAAATAACTTGGTAGAGTACGGGTTCCGTTTACCAAGTGCAAAAGATAACCGACCTCTTCGTCCTGAAGAGTTTGAACAAAAAGTAGGGCAACAGTTGTATGTTTCAGCAACTCCAAGTACTTACGAGCGTGAAATATCAGAACAGGTAGTAGAGCAAATTATTCGACCAACAGGATTGCTTGATCCGATTTTAGAAATCCGTGGAGTGCGAGTTGATCCAGAAGAAAATTATCCAGGACAGATTCAAAATTTCATCGAAGAAGCACTATTAGAAATTAAAGACGGAGGAAGAGTCTTAGCTACAACTTTAACCAAAAAAATGGCAGAGGATCTGTCTCAATTTTTGAAAGAAAAAGGAATTAAAGCAAACTACCTTCACAGTGATGTAAAGACTATAGAGCGAATCGAAATTATTACTGCTTTTCGAAAGGGAGACTTTGATATTTTGATTGGGGTTAACCTACTCCGAGAAGGACTTGATATGCCCGAAGTTTCTTTGATTGGGGTACTTGATGCTGACAAGGCTGGGTTCCTGCGTTCAGTAACATCTTTGATTCAAACAATAGGGCGTGCCGCTCGAAATGTTAAGGGGCGGGTGATTTTATACGCAGATCAAATGACCCCAGCTTTGATTCAATCAATTGATGAAACAAGACGACGAAGAAGCATTCAAGAAGCATATAATACTGAGCATGGAATAACACCTATAACGATTAAAAAAGCTATCAAAGATATTACCGAAGCGCTTCGTAATGATCATGAGAAAACCGTACATGCCGAACTTGCTTTTGACCTTGAAGCTTTCAGTGGAAATCTCGCGAAATTGCTCAAGTATAAGAAACGAGCTATGAATGATGCGGTAAAAGAACTTGATTTTGAACGTGCGGCAATCATTCGTGATGAAATGATAGAAATTGAGCGAAAGATAGATCTTGAAAAATCAATTTCAGAAAATTAAACCAACGAAAGTTGGTTTTTTCTATGATATAGGTACACTAATAGGTACTATGGCATCCAAAAAAAATGACTATCAACACAACCAAGACTGGATTACAGTAAAGGGAGCTCGTACCCATAACCTAAAAAATATCACCCTTGAAATTCCACGTAATAAAATGACCGTTATTACGGGTCTTTCTGGTTCTGGAAAATCTTCTCTAGCCTTTGATACTATTTTTGCGGAAGGGCAGCGACGTTACGTTGAGTCATTGTCATCCTATGCACGACAGTTTCTAAACCAAATGTCGAAACCTGATGTAGATGAAATTACTGGTCTGTCACCAGCTATTTCTATTGACCAAAAATCTCGCTCAAATAACCCTCGATCAACGGTTGCAACGATTACTGAAATCTACGATTACCTTCGAGTTCTTTTTGCGCGTATTGGGCAACCATACAGCCCAATTTCTGGACGTCGAATCCAAAAATTATCAAACCAGGAAATTGTTGAGTACATCAAACAGGTGGTATCAGAACTTGAAACTCCAGAGGGGGCCACCAAGATTATGGGTGTTACGATTAATGAGCTTCAAGTACATATCTTGGCACCTATTGTTCGAGGAAAGAAGGGTGAGTACTACCAGCTCCTCTACGATATGCTAGGACGAGGGTACCAAATGGCCCGAGTTGATGGAAAAATGCATAAACTTCGTGAACAAATTACGATGGCAAAAACCAAGAAGCATGACATTGATTTCTTGGTAGATAGCTTTGCGGTTCATGAATTTGCAGATAATCCTGATGACGTTAGTATTCGTCTAAACGAAGCGGTAGAACGATCAATTGCCGCATCAGACGGAATGATCCGAATTCTTATTGAAACTTCTGCTAATTCTGGAAGACAAGAAGAACTTGCAAACTACCTATTATCAGCACGTTTAATTGATCCAGAAGATGGATATATTTTCCCAGAAATTGAACCTCGATTCTTTTCTTTTAATAGTCCATACGGAGCCTGTCCTGCATGTAATGGATTAGGAACAAAACATTTGTTTGGTGATGAGCCTTGTGGCGAATGTATGGGAGCTCGACTTCGTAATGAAGCCCTCCATGTATTTATTGGAACTCCAGATGAAAATGGAAATCTTCCAAAGGATAAACGAATTAACATTATTGATTTCGTAGATATGCGTATCGAGGAAGCCTATGCTTTTTTGGCTGAACTTGATCTGTCGCCGAAAGATGCACAGATTGCTAGTGTCCTCTTGCGGGAAATTGAAAATCGTTTGGAATTTATGATGAACGTCGGTCTTGAGTACCTAAGTCTTAATCGTAAGGCACACACTCTATCAGGAGGGGAATCACAACGTATCCGCTTGGCTTCCCAGCTAGGATCACAGTTGGTAGGTGCTTTGTATGTTCTTGATGAACCTACGATTGGTTTGCACCCGCGTGATAATGCACGTCTGATTCGAACCCTAGTAGAACTTCGTGAAAAGGGAAACACTATTATTGTAGTTGAACACGATGAAGAAACTATTCATGCATCAGATTATCTCGTAGAGATTGGTCCCGGTGCTGGAATACACGGAGGAAAAGTGATGGTCGCAGGTTTCTTGAAAGACCTTCTAGAATCACCTCAAGAAATTAAAAAATCCTTAACTCTGCAGTATCTTACGGGTGAACAAGAAATCCCAGTTCCAGAATTCCGTAGAACGAAAGATAAGGGGATTATTGAACTAAAGGGGGTAGTCTACAACAACATCAAAAACTTAAACGTTGATATTCCGCTAGGAAAACTTATTGCAGTAACAGGAGTATCTGGGTCAGGAAAATCTTCATTTATGCATGGAGTTCTTGCAAAGAATATGGAAGCACGACTCGATCGTCGATATAAATCAAATGATGTTATTCGCGCTCATACTGCCCATGGATTTAATCAATTAGCACGAGGAATTGTACTCGACCAATCACCGATTGGACGAACTCCACGTTCTAACCCTGCAACCTATACTGGAATGTTTGACTTCGTCCGAGATCTATTTGCAGAGACTGTTGAAGCACAAGTTCGTGGATGGGGGAAGGGAAGATTTTCTTTTAATACTAAAGGAGGACGATGTGAATCTTGCGAAGGTCGTGGAACAGTTGCGGTAGAAATGGGATTTCTTCCAACCGTGTACGTCACCTGCGACGTATGTATGGGAAAACGCTTTGAAAAAGACACCCTTTCAGTTACCTATAAAGGTAAAAGTATTTTTGATGTTCTTGAAATGACCATTGAAGAAGCACATGAGTTTTTCAAAGATATTCCAGCTATTGCTGATAGAACTAAAACCTTGCTCGAAACAGGTCTCGGGTACATTAGCATGGGGCAACCTGCAAACACCTTATCAGGAGGAGAATCACAACGAGTTAAAATTTCATCAGAACTATATCGTCCTGGTATGTCAAAAGCCTTGTATCTTCTCGATGAACCTACGGTAGGGCTTCACTTTGATGACGTTAAAAAGCTTATTGAAATCCTTCAACGACTCGTTGATAAGGGTAATACCGTTATGGTTATTGAACATAACCTTGATTTGGTTAAATCTACTGACTATATTATTGATTTCGGTCCAAAGTCAGGAGATGAAGGAGGGCAAGTAGTTGCAAAAGGAACTCCTGAAGAAATTGCAAATAATCCAAAATCAGCAACAGGAACATTTCTAAAAAAGACATTAAAGCCAAAGAAAAAGAAGTAATACTGATATTTGCCAAATATTTCTAGTCGTGGTATCATACTACAGATAGGCAAGAAAGTTATTTCATTTTAACGCTCTATTATTATAAAAAAATTATGAAACAAGAGAAGAAAGTTAAACTAAATGTAAAACCAGAATCTTCAAGTAAAAAACTTCTTCATGATCTAAAAGATCGGGATCGTTATGTTCTTGAGAGTCGATTTGGTCTTAATGAGCCAAAGAAAAAGACTCTAGAAGCTATCGGTCAAGAATTTGATATCACTCGAGAGCGTGTCCGACAAATTCAAGACGCTGCTCTGAAAGCGATTCGAAAATCTTCATCATATGATGAAGCAAAAGAAATTTTTCTTGAAATTGAAAATATTATTCGCAGTCTAGGAGGAATTATTGCAGAAGATATTTTACTTCAACACTTAAGCGAAGATGAAATGACTCAAAACCACATTCACTTCCATCTTGTTGTAGGAGATAACTTCAAAAAACTAAAAGAAGATAATAACTTTAAAGACCGGTGGTCAGTAGATGGAGAACTTTCTGATAAGGTGCACGCAGCACTAGAAAAGCTTCATCTTAATCTTGATGAAGAGGATCTACTAAATGAAGAACACATGATCCTTCGTTTTCTCGACCGTTTAGATGGATTTGAAGATGGATTCGTAAATGAAGATATTGCCAAACAATTTTTGAAGATTTCAAAAGTTATTGGAAAAAACCCTCTTGGTGATTGGGGACTTACTTCATCACAGAATGTTTCAGTACGAGGAATTCGCGATTATGCATACCTTGTAATGAAAAAAAATGGTAACCCAATGCACTTCCGTGAAGTTGCAAAGGCTATCGTAGAAACTTTTGGAAAGGGTGCGCACTCTGCGACAACTCATAATGAACTTATCAAAGACGATCGATTTGTTTTGGTGGGACGTGGAATGTACGGTCTTAAAGAATGGGGATACCGAACAGGGGTAGTAAAAGATGTTATTAAAGAACTTATCAAAGAACGTGGTCCAATGACCAAAGAAGAAATCATTGATGCGGTTCTAAAAGAACGATATCTAAAGGAAAACACTATTTTGGTTAACCTTTCAAACAAAAAATACTTTATCAAAGAAAAAGATGGTAAATATCATCTGGTAAAGGGACTTAAATAAAAGCCGATATGGCTTTTTTTGTTTGATTTAATGCCTGTCTTGGCAAGTTCATGGTATGATAGTTTCATGGAAATTGTTCTAAAAATCATTACCTCGACCGCCTTTGTATGGTTGCCGGTTATACTTTTTTTCGTATTTCGAAATTTCTATTTAGAATATAAAAAACAATCGTACAAGTTTAATAAGTTGGACTTTAATAACTATGTTTTTCTAGAAGTTAACCTTCCAAAGGAAATCTATAAATCTCCTCAGGCGATGGAGATGATTATTGATGTCCTTCATCATATGGGAGGAGGAGGAATGGATTGGAAACATCAGTACTGGTATGGAGCATTACTTTTTCCTTCATCCCTAGAAATTGTTTCAATCGAAGGAAATATCTACTTCTTTATTCGTGCCCACAAAAAAATTGCGGCATTAGTAAAATCAACTATTTACTCACAGTTTCCTCAAGCTGAAGTCAATGAGGTTGATGACTATACAAAATACGTTCCAAACTATAACAATCACCAAGATGCTTGGAAAATATATGGAGCTGATTTTAAACTTTCAGGGCCAAATTTTCTTCCCATCAAAACCTATGTTGACTACCAATTAGATGAGCAAATAGGAAAACGAGAAGAGTTTCAAAAAATTGATCCGCTTACTCCTATGATTGAGTTTCTCAGCACTATCGGTCCTGGAGAGCAAGTTTGGATTCAGTATGTTATTCGAGCAGATGCTATGTCATCGTGGAGAAAAGAGGCGATTGCTTTCGTTGAAGAAAAAATGAATGCGAAAAAATCTGTTGATGAGGGGGCTCCAGTTCAGATGCTTCGCCTTTCGTATGGGGAACAAGAACAAATAAAAGCCGTACAAAGAAGTTTGGGTAAATTAGCATTCGAGACAATTATTCGGGCTGTATATCTGGCTAAAAAAGAAAACGAAAATCCAAACGTAATTGGGTATTTCAAGAACCCGGTATTTAAACCATTTTCATCAATGTACTTTAATGGAATTAAAAAGAATAGCGATGTTGGGTTTGACTGGATATGGGAAGACTTTAGTGGAAAGAAAGACAAAGAAATGAAAGAAGATTTCTTCAATGACTATGTCAACCGCGAGGGTTTTTATCGACCGAACAAATTTTGGGATATTATTTTTCCAAAGCCAGAATCACCTAAAAGCGTCTTAACTTCAGAAGAACTAGCTACGCTATTCCACTTCCCAGGAACCGTATCAGAGACATCATCACTTGATCGTATCGAAGCAACAAAATCAGAAGCTCCACAAGATTTGCCAATATAGCAATATTCGCTATGCTGGTAGGACATGGAAAATACTCTTGATAATAATGAATCATCTGGATTAACCGAAAATATTGAAACTACTGACAGTGAAAAAAATGCTGAAACAGCAACACAAACTGAGCAAAATAGCGAAATAACGGTAGAAGAAAATACTTATGAAGTAGTTATAGGAGAAGGTGCTACTACTAACAAAAAGACCCGTGCATTTGCTACTGGTTTCTTTTTGTTGGTTCTTTTTGGGTTAATCTTTGTTGCTATGCAGTGGTTTGGTCCGGTAAAGCTAGATCAAGAAACTATTGTAACCATTCCAGATGGCTATTCAGTGAGAGAAACATCAAGACTTCTCCAAGAACAAAAAGTAATAGCTTCTTCTTTGGCCTTTGAAATTCTTGCTCGACTCACAGAGTCCTCAGTACAGGCAGGACGCTATCAGTTCGTTGTAGGTAATCACTCTTTATCCTCAGTACTCAAAAGAATTTCAGAATCAGATTACGGAGATGCATACATCACTATTACTATCCCTGAAGGTTCTAATATAAGAGAAATTGCTGAAATAGTAGGAAGAAATAACGAGCTAGGAATTACTAAAGAAAAGTTCTTGGAAGCGAGCAAGGGACTTGAAGGGTATCTTTTCCCTGATACCTACTATTTTGTTCCTGGCGATAATGAACAAAAAGTTGTAAATAAACTTAGGGAAAATTTCCAAGAAAAAATTCAGAAATACGAATCTGCAATAGAAGCTTCCCCATATTCTCTTGAAGAAATTATTATCATGGCATCAATTCTTGAAAGAGAAGCAACCGGAGATCAAAATGAAATGCAAACGGTTTCTGGAATCTTATGGAAGAGGGTACGTGAAGGAATCCGTCTCCAAGTCGATGCACCGTTTATGTATGAAATTGGAAAAACCAGTAGTCAGTTGACCATGAAAGACTTATCTTCAAGTTCTCCTTACAATACCTATAGAAATACTGGATTAACTCCTACCCCTATTGGTAACCCTGGAATAGAAGCAATTTATGCGGCATTTAATCCAATAGAAACTCCGTACTATTTTTACCTTCATGATTTGAATGGAGGTATTCACTATGCAGAAGATTTTGATGGACATATCGTAAACAAAAATCGTTACTTAAAATAAGAATTTTAAAACTATGAAAAACAAAAATTTAGCTTTTATTGATATTGAAACTACCGGATTTAATTTTGAACGCCACGAAATTATTGAAATTGGAGTCGTAATTGTAAAACAACAAGACGGAATTCCTGGGGCAATTATTGATGAATTTGATATAAAAATTACACCTACTCGGTTGAACGAAGCTGATCCAGAAGCTTTAGCAATAAATGGGTACAATGAAGCAGCATGGATGTTTGCTATTGATTTATCACAGGCAATGAAACTCTTTGCTGAAAAGACAAAGGACTGCGTGATGGTAGCTCATAATGTTGCATTTGATTACTCATTTCTTGCAAAAGCATTTGCCGTTACTGGTGTTGAAAACCAAATGTTTTATGCAAAAATTGACACTATTACCTATGCATTAGCACGTCTTTCACACAAGCCTGAAGTTACGAGATTTTCACTAGGCTCATTATGTGAGTTCTATGGAATTGAAAATGAGCACGCGCACACTGCTCTGGCGGACGCACGGGCAACATTAGAAGTTTACCGAAAGTTAGTTGAACAAAAATAATCTCTCCATTTAAACACCTCCTTCTGAGGTGTTTTGTGCTGCCATTCCAAAAAATAAATATGCTACAATGAATAGTATGAAACGAGAGCATGCCTCGGGCGTAGTTGTTTTCTATAGAAGCGAAACCGGTGAGATTCAATTTTTGATGGTTCAGGGATACGGTAATTACTGGGGTTTTCCCAAAGGGCATCTTGAGCATAATGAGACTCATATCGAAACAGCATTACGTGAGCTACAAGAAGAAACAGGAATTACAGAAATAGATATCATTCCTAATCTTAAATTTCATGAGACTTACCTTATTAGGAAGAAAATTAAAACCTCAATTGAAAAATTTAACACCTACTTTGTAGGGGAGGTAAAGGCAAAAAAAGCTGATCGTCAGAAATCAGAAATTAAACAGTTAGGTTGGTTCAGCTTGGATTTTGCAAAGAACTTAGTTGTGCCAGATAAAAAAAATATCCTGGATCAAGTACATCAAGCCATCTCTGAGAGAGCTTGATTTTTATTTTAAATATTGTATTATATTAAAAACAAAAAATTTAATTATGAGAAAAACATTTTTAAGCTTTTTTCCTTTTTTAAATAAAGAAAAAAGTAAGAATCAGAAAAAGGAAGAGTCACCCACAGAGGTGAATACTTCTCTACAAGGTGATGCCTCTCAAAATGACAGTATCACCCAGAAACTGCTAAAGGGAGAGCATATTTTTGATGCTAATACCCCTATGTACATAAGAGCAATTACCGCTATTGCTATTGGGTTAGGCTCAGATATTTACAATCTACGATTTACAACAGACAAAACCCTTGATGTTTGGTTCGTTGGTGTAAGGACTAAGATTTCTCTTTCAAGGTATTATTACATTAATATTGTCATCCATCCTTCGTTACCAGAAGGAAAGGTAATTACTATGAATAATTCAAACCAGAGAGATATTAAAATTTCCGAGCATTTTTTGTTGAATGATTTTAAATCAGTTGTTGAAGAAATTTCTGATGCGTATCAAACTCGGTTAAAAGGATACCGAGCAGAAAAACGTTTTAAGCAGCTGCTTGAAGCCTACCTAAAAGATTCTTGTAAAAAGGGTTATGTCATTTCATATTCAGATAGTGCTGATCGGCGCGGAGTAGATATCTCTGTTGAAGATCCTAAGAAAAAATTGAGAAATTTTTATTTTCAGGTAAAAAGCTCACAAATAAAAGTAGAGACTAAATTTTACCAAGATGAAATGATTCATAAAATTGTAGTAAATAATTCTGTTTCTGATAAGGATATAAGAGATCAAATCAAGAAAATTATGGCACCTTCATGATTTAGATTTAATTTCTTCTTTAATTTTCTTAAACAATTTAACAACTTTGCGTACCGTGGTAATCTTACTATGGTACGCATTTTTTTATGGAAACTGATAGTAAGAAAAAAATATTCGTAGGAGTCTCTGGGGGAGTTGATTCTTCAGTTAGTCTTGCGCTGCTCAAAGAACAAGGACACGAGGTTGTCGGGGTATTTATTCGTACCTGGCAACCAGATTGGATAGCTTGCACCTGGAAAGAAGAACGGCGTGATGCCATACGGGTATGTGCATCACTTGATATTCCGTTTCTTGAACTTGATTTACAAGAAGAGTATCGAGTTGGTGTAGCAGAATACATGGTACGAGAGTATCAAGCTGGGAGAACCCCTAACCCTGACGTTATGTGCAACCGCGAGGTGAAATTTGGAGGGTTTCTAAAATTTGCTATGGATCATGGTGCTGATTATGTCGCAACCGGTCACTACGCAAGGGTTCAGATTTCTGAAAAAGGTCACTATCAACTATGCCGAGGAGTTGATACTTCAAAAGACCAATCGTATTTTTTGTGGATGTTAACTCAAAACGAACTCAAAAACACACTCTTTCCCGTGGGAAATTATCCAAAGCCTCAAGTTCGCGAATTAGCAGAAAAATTCTCATTACCAACAGCAACCAAAAAAGACTCTCAAGGAATCTGTTTTATCGGTGAAATTGATATGAAAGATTTTTTGCGACATTATTTTGATGAAGAACCAGGTAGTGTTCTTGATGCTGAAGGGAATATTGTTGGTAGTCATCAAGGAGCACGTTTTTTCACTCTTGGAGAGCGTCATGGTTTTACTATCGATTCTCAATACAAGGGAACTTCTGATACACCCTTTTATGTTGTTGCAAAGAACTTGGAAACTAACACCATAACCGTTTCACCAAATGCTGATCACACAAGTAAAGATATTTTGGAACTTATCTCGGTAAACAATCAGGGTTTTTTGAAAGAAGGTGACGAGTGTGAAGTCCAAATTAGATATCGAGGTGAAGTGTACAAAATTTCTGTACTAAACTACGACGATAAACTCAAAACAATGAAATTTTCTTTTACAGAAGGAAAACCATTGGTTGCACCTGGGCAATCAATTGTTTTTTACCGCGGAGATGTCTGTTTAGGGGGTGGAATTGTTCATACATAATTTATATTACTCGTGTATAATGATAATTATGAATGAATTAGAAATTTTACTTCGCCTTGTTTTGGCACTGTTTTTAGGGGCGCTTCTTGGAGTAGAACGGGTCCATGCAGGAAAAAGTGCGGGAATTAGAACACTAGGGCTTGTGTCACTAGGTTCAGCTTTCTTTATCGTTATTTCAATTGTTGTTCTTGAACAATATGGATACGCTGCGGATCCGCTCCGAATGGCAGCAAGCATCGTCTCTGGTATTGGTTTCTTGGGTGCCGGAATGATTATTTTCCAAAATGATCATTTAGCCAACCTAACAACTGCTGCAGGAGTCTGGGTTTCTGCAGCTATTGGTATGGCAGTAGGATTTGGAATGTACTTTGCTTCAATTTTGGTAACAGTACTTGTTATTATCACCTTTACCCTTATGTGGAATTTTGAGCACCGAATACGAAACCATTTTCTACAAGATAAACTAAATCGCAAAGAAGAAGCTGATTCAAAAAAAGAGACCGATACCGAAGAGTAACCACCGTGTAACTTAAAACACTGCTACTATTTACTGAAACACTACGAACCTAATACAAAAGATATTATGATGACTTCAATAGAAATTCGAAAAAGATTTTTAAATTTTTTCCAAGAAAATGGGCACGCAATCCTTCCATCAGCTTCATTAGTAACTGATGATACCGCAGGAGCAACAGACGCTACGCTTTTTAATACTGCCGGAATGCAACCATTAGTTCCGTATCTTATGGGAAAAACTCATCCTCTAGGAACCCGTCTGGCAAGTTCACAGAAATGTGTTCGTACCGGAGACCTTGATGAAGTGGGTGATAAAACACACTTAACTTTTTTTGAGATGCTAGGAAACTGGTCACTCGGAGACTACTTTAAAGAAGAAGCGATTACTTACTCATGGGAATTTCTTACTAACCCAGACAAAGGACTTGGACTTGACCCATCACGTTTGTACGTAACTGTTTTTTCTGGAAATGACCTTGTTCCGCAAGACGACGAAGCGGTTGAAGTTTGGAAACGATTTGTACCAGAACACAGAATCTATTACAAAAATTCAAAGAGTAATTGGTGGACAGCAGGTGCTGATTCTCCTGCAGGACCTTCAACAGAAATGTTCTATGACCTTGTAGGTAATTTAGGTGACATGACTCAAGAGGAATTTGACCAGGCCGACGAAGAACAAAAGGTTATTGAAATTTGGAATGATGTGTTTATGGCCTACCGCCAAGAGGGAGGAGAAATTGTAGGTGAACTTCCAAAAAAGAATGTAGATACTGGAGCAGGACTTGAACGTATTACTGCCGTGGTCCAAGGGGTAGATAATGTTTTTGAAACTGATCTGTTCTTGCCCTTAATGAGTATTATAAAAAATAACTCATCTAATTACGAAGAGCGTAACGCAAGAATTCTTGCTGACCATATCAAAACATCAGTGTTTATGCTTCAAGATGGAGTGGTAATTTCAAACACTGGTCGAGGATACGTGCTTCGTAGAATTTTGCGGCGTGCTTACCATAGTCTAGAGGAACTTGGAATGTCAGAACAATATATTCCAGAGTTAGTTCGAGCGGTAGTTGCAATGTACGGTGATTACTATTTTGCTTCTGTAGATGAACGATTACTTGCAATTAAAATTAAAGTAATTGCAACAGAGGTAGATAAGATTGTTGCTCTTATTAAAAAAGGAGACCAGCTATTTAAAAAACTTAAAGAATCTGGAAGGAATTCAATTGATGGCGCAATGTTGTCAGAGCTACGCCAAACTCATGGACTACCACTGACTGTTTCGCAAAAACTAGCTCAACGGCACGGAATTACTATTTCAGAAGAGGCAATTGTTGTATTTCAGCAACTACTACAAACACACCAGGAAATATCACGCAGCAGCGCTCATGGAAAATTCAAGGGTGGTTTAGCCGAAGATACTCCAAAAATTCGCGCACTCCATACATCAACTCACTTGATGCTAGCTGGTTTGCGAAAATATCTAGGTGGTGATATTCACCAAAAAGGATCTAATATTACCGAAGAGAGAAGTCGTTTTGATGTAAGTTGCCCAGATAAAATTTCACGAGAAATTTTAGATAAGGTAGAAGCCTATGTAAACGAAGCAATTGCTACTAACGCAAAGGTTACTATTGAAATGATGGATAAAAAATTAGCTCAAGAAGATCCAACGATTGTTGCTTCGTTTTGGGAACGATATCCTGACACGGTGAAAATTTATCAAATTACTGATGAGCAGGGGATTATTTATTCTCGAGAACTTTGTGGAGGGCCTCACGTAGAACAACTCTCTGATATTGCAAATTTTGGAACTTTCAAAATTACCAAAGAAGAATCTGTTTCAGCCGGAGTACGGCGAATAAAGGCAGTTTTAGAATAATCAAACAATCCGATTTCATATCGGATTGTTTTTGGTATACTAGAGGTATGAAAAGAACCCTAGAAATTATTATTGTACTGGTTATGTTTTATGGAATTTGGTCACTCTTTGAGCGAGTTGCAAATCTTATCTGGAAAGAGCCATCAATTACCGTTATTGTATTTTCAGCACTTATTGTTTCTATTGTTATTGTTTATCTCTATAGTTTGGTTGTTGGTAATGACGCAGCAGTTCGATTACAACACCGAGTGAACGAGCTAGCTGATTTGCTTGCTAAAAAAGAAAAAGAACTTGATGAGGCATTTTCTCTAAAAAAGAGTCTTATGCAAGAAGCAGATTCATACTTAAAAAACGACACTAAATAATTTATTATTTCTTACTATGAAAAAAAATCAACAACTCCATACCTCGGTAGTCTTTGACATTGATAGCGCATCGGTTGCAGTTTCTTTGCTGTCTTACCAAAGAGGAAACACGATTCCCGAACATGAAATTTTCACTAAGCGAGTTATTCTAGAACAATTTAATATTGAAGATTTTTTTGCTGAGACACTTCGCGCAATTGATAAGCTCGGGATGGAAGCTATTCAAAAATCTCCATCACCGGTAGAGAGCATTTATGTTGTTGTTGGGGCACCATGGGCAACCAGCCAAAAGAAGGTGGTTCATTACGAGCGAATACATGACTTCATTCTCACTCCAGAAATTGTCGAAGAAGCACTAGCAAAAGAAGACTCTGATTCTCTTTCTCGAAATCTTGATTTCCATAATTTTGAAAATCTTCAAGTGTTCGAACGAGTTACCACTAATATTCATGTGCAAGGCTATCCAAGTCTTCATCCTTATGAAGTTAAGACAAAAATAAAGAATTTTGATGTACACCGATTAATAAGTGTTATTTCTTCACCAAGCTATCAGGCAATTACCGATACTATTGAAAGAGTATTTCAACAAGAGCCAACTTTCGTGTCAAATACATTAATTTCCTGGGTAACAATACAAAAATACTTCCCGCATCTGCAAGACACTCTTACCTTAGATATAGGGGGGACTAATACTCAAGTGTATCTCATAGAGCAAGATCACTTAAAAGAGATTGCAGTATTTCCGGTAGGAGTGTCGCATATTCTCCAGGAACTCACAGAGCGTTTATCGGTAGGAAAACAAGAAGCACGAAGTCTATTGAGACTCTACACTCAATCAGCACTCGAACCAGAGTATAAGCGAAAAATTTCTAAGGTTATGAAAGAAGTATTTACTATTTGGTATCAAAAACTTTTTGAAGTTACCGATCAACTTTCAAAGAAAAAACTTCTTCCTTCAGCCTGGACATTTATTGCTCCACGGGATATTGAGTCTTGGTTATCGTTCCATCTTTTACAAGAAGATGGACTATCAACTCACATTAAAACTCGCTCATCAGTAGAACTTATTAATATTTCTTCTTCTCTAAATTCAATTTCAAAAGAAAAAGGATTCGATCATATACAGGATCCCGAGATGGTTCCTGTTGTAGATGTTATAGGAACATATATTTTTAAAGATTAATTAATGTACCATGGAACCAAAGCCCTATAACAAAATGGATGGAATCCGTCCTAAAGATAGCGTTCCAAAAGGTGCTGCCTCAGAGAACAAAATTCCCACCACGACTCTACCTACTACAACTCTCCTTACGAGGTCTCCTTCTGCTGGTTATAAAGAAAAATTAGGTAGAAAATCAAGCAGGGGAATAATTGGAGAAATAAATAACCGTGCGTATTCAGGTAAAACCTCTTTGCCAAAAAGGGTTAGAGAGGAGGAAGACTTAGGTGAAAATTTTTATGACCCTAAAAAATCTCAACATAACAGGGTAGTCTTTGAACAAAGAAAAACCGCTCTCAAGCAAAAAAAATCTGGTGATAGAAAAATAACTTACGTATTGGTAAGTATTGTCTTTGCATTGATTGCTGATTATTTTATTCTCAATCAACTACAGAATGCGACTATAAAAATTACCCCATATAGAAAATTTGCTACAATTCAAGAACCTATTACCGCATATAGAAATGCAGGTAAAGATAAATTAGAGTTTTCTATTATTGCGGTTACTGAAAAGGTAGAAAAAGAGCTTCCTACTAATACAACTGAACTAGTAGAAACCTACGCGCAGGGAAAGGTAAAACTTCTTAATAATTACAGCACAGAATCCGAGCGATTACTGCCAGGAACACGATTACGCGCTTTAAATGGAACTGAATTTATTATTCAGGACAAGGAAATTGTTGTTCCTGGTAGGTTAGATCAAATTCCTGGTGAATTAATAGTTAATGTACAAGCCGCAGAGCCAGGTGCTGACTATAATATTAGTCCTACTGATTTTAGTATTCCTGAATTTTATAACCAAGGTCTTGAAGAAAAGTATACCCAAATCTATGGACTTTCTCTTGAAGCATTCAGTGGAGGTGCACAAAAACAAGCACCTTCAATCAGTTCAGAAAAAAAAGAGTCGGAAATTCAACAGCTAAAAGAAGAACTTGCTGTAAAATTGCAAGATTTATTACTTGCTGAAAAAACGCCTGAGATGTATTTAATACAAAAAACTCCGTCGATTGAATTTCATCAATCAAATTTTTCTGCAAACAGTGATTCATCCGGTATCTTAAGTCTATCTGGAACTATTTATGCTTTGCTGCTTGATCGTGATGAGCTTGGTAGTTATCTTGCAAATAAGCATTTGGATTTGCAAGAAGGATCGCACGCTACTCTTTCTTCGGTGAATTCACTTTCACCTCGAATATTAACTACTGGAGAAAAACTAGATTTTAATAACTTGGAAAGTGTTCAGTTTGCTATTGATCAGGAAATGCTCTTTGTTTGGGAAGTTGATAGAGAGCAAGTCTTGGAGGTTTTCAAGGGAGTTCCTGTTGCTGAGGTTCCTCGCCTAGTAGATGTAACTCAGTGGATAGGGGAAATGAAACTAAAACAAAACCCTCGTTGGAGCAAATTCCTTCCACAAGAAGAAGATAAAATAACTATTCATCTTGAATAGTTATTTTGCTTGGCGATATAATGGCTATATTTATTAGTATTTTTGCACTTAACGTATTATTATAAGATTTATGAAAAGAATAACAAAAACTATATTTCCAATATTACTTTTTTTGGCAACCGCAACTTTTGTTGGAGCCGACGCAATCAATACGACTGATTTTGTTACAACCTGGAAAACAGATAATCCAGGTACAACAAACGCAACATCGGTCCTTATTCCAATGATAGGTGGACCTTATGATGTTGATTGGAATAATGATGGAATTTATGATCAGACAATTTCTTCAGGATCAGCAACTCATGACTTTGGTGTTCCAGGTAATTATACTATTAGGATATCAAGTCCTAATCCTCAAATTAGATTTCACAATACAGGAGACAGGCAAAAAATATTATCTATAGACCAATGGGGAACAGGTCAATGGGCTAATATGGATAATGCTTTTTTTGGAGCTTCAAATCTGGTAATGCTTGCTACTGATACCCCTGATACATCTAACGTAACAAATATGCAGGCAACTTTTTCTAATGCCTCATCTTTTAATGGAGATATCTCTGCTTGGGATGTATCAAATGTTACTAATATGAAATGGACCTTCTACTATGCGACTTCTTTCAACCAAGATATCTCTGCTTGGGATGTATCAAATGTTTCTGACATGTACGGTTTATTTGGTGGAGCATCTTCTTTCAACCAAGATATCTCTGCTTGGGATATATCTAATGTAACAAAAAAAGTATCTCCTCCTCAATCAGGGATAGATTACATGTTTTATGCAGCATCTTCTTTCAACCAAGATATCTCTGCTTGGGATGTATCAAATCTAACCAGTATGATTGGAGTGTTTTATAATGCGTCTGCTTTTAACCAAGATATCTCTGCTTGGAATCTATCAAATGTGACAAACGCCAGCTCAATGCTTCGTGGCTCAGGTCTTTCAGTTGTTAATTACGATAAGCTCCTTATTTCTTGGAGTAATCAGACAACGCAATCTCTCGTTCCTCTAGGATCAATAGGATTAAGTTATTGTTTAGCAGAGGAAGAGAGAAATAACCTTATATCTACGTACTCATGGAATATTACGGGAGATGCAAAAGACTGTAGTTTACTTATACATGAATCACCTGATCTACAATCTGGTTCAGACCTAGGATCATCAAATACAGATAATCTGACGAGTAGTACAACACCAAGCTTTGATGTTCAATGTACTGTAGCGGGGAATAGTATTACTCTCTATAGTGATACCCCTGGGGTAAATACCATTATTGGGACTCATACTTGTTTAGGAACAGGCACAGAAACTATTACAAGCTCTAGCGCTCTTGCTGATGGGATTCACAATATAACATACACAGAAAGTAAAAATACAAATGAAAGCGGACATTCAATAGCTCTTTCGGTTACGATTAAAACTAATACCTCTACTCCTACCATCACCCCAGTAGAAGCTGGCAGCACCACCATCACCGGTACTGGAGAAGATGGAACCACCATTACCCTAACCGACATCACCTGTACCAATGCACCCGTGGAAGTAACCGGAGGAGTATGGTCATGTACCATTCTACCTACCGATGTACCAGAAAAAGGAGAAACCATTACTGCAGTAGCAACTGATCAGGCAGGGAACACGGCAAATGGAAGCTACACCATCCCATCACCATCTCAAGCCTCATCAATTACCTACTCCTGCAAAGACCCCCAAGCCACCAACTACGCTTCATTCGGTCGCCACCAGGCATCACTCTGTAAGTACGGCACCACCACTACTCCCGTAACTGCCCCTACCACCGACAACCCCTTTGGAGGTGAACAGTGTCCAAGTAATCAACTGATTACCGACAACATGAAGAACGGAGATACCAATGGAGTCTACAGTAGCTACAACCAAGGGAAGGTAAGCCAAGTATCTA
>JACCDH010393162.1_pt1 | contig 34008 bp, 25 predicted proteins | sample 7442481 | NCBI WGS metagenome assembly JACCDH01 (sample SAMN15323433, study PRJNA562643) | freshwater metagenome | isolation source: river surface water | place: USA:Blue River Watershed | collected 2017-08-15
AAAGCGATTGAGTATTTTCAAAAGAGCATTTTAGCAGCCGGAGAAAGTGCCAACGAACGTCAAAAAGCCTTATCGCAAAGCAGCTTAGGTGGTGTGTATTTCATGAGTGGAAACTTATCAGAGGCAGCCTCAAATTACTTGCAAGCTCTTCGTTACTTCGAGGCTCAACAAGACAATAACAGCATGGTAAACGTATATGCCGGGTTGGCAAACATCTACACCAAGCAAAACAACTTTGGCAAAGCATTAGAATACAACCTTAAGGCCATTAGTATTTATGAAGCATCCAGCAACACCTTCAAAAAACTCTTAGGTTATGATCAGATTGGAAACCTATACCTAAAACAAAATAATTACTCAAAGGCTAACGAGTATTTTCTGCGCTCACTCAACTTATACAAAGAGTTAAATAATATGGCCGGTGAAGCGTCTACACGTTTTCAATTAGGAAATATAGGCGCTGCACTTCATCAAAATAATCAAGCTATACAACAGTATCAAATTTCACTTGCTTTAAGTAAACGATTAAACATGCTTCCGCTGCAAGCAGCGAATTACAATGCATTAGCCAAAACATATGAAGAGCAAGGTGATTTTGAACAAGCTATACAACAGGCAAAACAAGCTCAACGCCTTGCGCAAAACTCAAACTTAAAAATTGAGTTGGAGATGGCATACGAAACCTTGAGTAGGCTATATAAAGTCACCGAAAAGCCACAGCAAGCCAAAACATTTGCATCGTTAAGTAAAAACATTAAAGACTCTTTATACAACGACAGTACCTTAAAGCAGTTGGCCGATTTACAATTGCGCTACGAGAGTGAAAAGAGTAAGCAACAGTTGCTGTTACAAGAAAAAGAGCAAGCTATTTTATCTTCTGAATTATTGCGCGAAAAGCAAAAGCAAAACATGTTTTTGTCGCTGCTAAGTGTGTTAATTATTGGTTTATCTGTAGTTGGTTATTTCTATTTCCGTAACCAAAAACAAACTAAACGACTCAAGGAACAAAAAGAGGAACTTGGGCAATTAAATCAAGTTAAGGACCGTTTCTTTTCTATCATCTCGCATGATTTAAGAAACAATTTAACCACCATGAAACTCTATTTCGATTTAATTTCTAACCCAGACTATAAACCGGATGAAGATGCGAAGGAATTTTCGAAACAGATTTCATCATCGGTAGAAAACACCATTGATTTATTGGAGAATTTATTGGTTTGGGCACAAGCACAAATTAAAGGTATAGAAGTGAAGCCACAGGTGCTTGATGTGCATGCCTTAGTGGTTGACAATATTGCCTTACTTGGGGGTTCGGCACACCAAAAAGGGATTGAATTAATTAATGAAACTTCATCGTTTAAAATTTGGGCTGACGAAGACATGATGAATTTAGTGATTCGGAACTTAGTTTCGAATGCGATTAAATTTACACAACATGGCGGAAGAGTTACTGTTCGCTCTCACCAAATAGAAAACAACATTAACATAGAGGTAATAGATACTGGAGTAGGTATAAGTACAGAAGTGCTTGAACATTTATTCACTAAAAATGCCAATCCATCAACTTTAGGAACCGCCAATGAAAAAGGAACAGGGCTAGGATTATTGCTCTGTAAGGAATTCGTTGAAAAAAATAATGGAAGCATTTCTGTTAGCAGCGTTCCGAATAAAGGAAGTACTTTTACCATACAGTTACCCGTTGCACACTAATGTTATTTCGCGCACTTCTTATTAGTTTATTTACAATCACCTTGTCCGCTAAAGGTCAAGATACGCTATCTATTTGCAAGGGATTGGTAGAACAAGGAAAGTTTCATGAGGCATCAATCATAATTGATGCATTTTGTGAGCACCATGATGATACAAACGCCTTTTTATTATGTGCCGATACCTGGTATACCCTAGAAATGTATGACCAAGCAGCAAAGCGATATACCTCACTTGTATATTTAACGAAGCAACCTTACGAGCACATTCGAAAACGTGCGTTGTGCTTATCCTTATCAGAACAATACAAACCGGCCGAAAAGGAATGGCAACGTGTTTGCACCATACAACCCAACGATAAATACAATTGGTATTTGTTGGCTCAAGCATGTAAGAATTTGAGTGAAGATGAACGCGCAATTCAAGCTTTAACAAAAGCCATAGTCATCGATAGTGTGTTTTCGGATGCCTTAACTGCACGCAGTAAATTGTATCTGCGTCAGCGTAATTATCAGTTAGCGCTCCAAGACATTGATACGTGCTTAAAATTATTGCAATACCAAGAAACATTGTTTCATGATAGGGGCCTAGCATTAATCGGCTTGAAGCGTTACAGAGAGGCAGAACGCATGTTTAACACGATTATCAAACATGAAGAAAAGAACGCACATGCTTGGTTTGGTTTAGGTAGCGTATATCATGCCGAACGTAACTACGAAAAAGCATTAGATGCATTTGATATCACTATCTCTTTAAAACCTGATTTTGAAATTGCCTATTTTAAACGAGGATTAGTAAAGCTGGAATTGAATAATCAAACGGGATGTGACGATTTGCTCAAGGCTCATCAACTAGGATTTCCGGATGCCTTGTTCTACCTCAAAAAATATTGTAACCGCGACTAGCAAAAAGAGCACCTTTCGGTGCTCTTTTTATTTATTCAATGGTTAACTTTTTTACTAACTCTTTTTTGTCGTCAACCTTTATGGTTACAAAGTAAATTCCTTGTGTTAATGCTTCGGTGTTTAGTCGAAGTTCAGTATCGTACCTATATTGTTGGGTTGAACAAACTTTCCCTGAAGGTGTAGTGACTACCACTGATACCTGCTTAGCCATACTAGATGGTGGAAGTGCAATACGTGTTTCAGTGCGAGTTGGATTCGGATACATCACAGCAGATTCTACCTCTTGGTTTCCGGTGTAGAGCGCAACAACAGATGAATAAGAATATCTTCCATCGTAATCATATTGGGCAATACGATAATACACCACCTCTTTATAATCGGTAAAAATTCCTTTATCAGTATAAGCATACAAGGTTCTTACATTGCGTGTGCCTGCACCTTTTACTTTACCAATTTCTTCATAATGTTCTCCGTCAAAAGAACGCTCTACTACAAAATAGTTATTGTTCGATTCCAAGGCAACCATCCACTTCACTTCCCCATCATACAAATGCTTCTCGCCTTTCACCCACATCCAAATAACCGGTGCAGGAGTAATACCAATGCGAATAAAGTTATCTGCGTCTGCACCGATATCATTAGGTGTGAATGAAGAACGAGCCTGTCCATCAAAATCCGTACTAACAATACTTGTTGTACCATTTGCCTCTGCCTTAGTTGGAGTATTTATAGCTAAATGTAAATCAACCGAAGTGGCATCCCCTGTTGCGTTAATAAATGGTACAGATGAACTGTCACTATTTTCATCTAATCCGGTAGCCGTAAACCAAGAGGCACGTGTGGTGTACTCTGTTGAACCATTTAGGAATAAACGACCTCCGGTGCCGGGAGCAAAGAATAAATTATAGTTAGATGAATAGTTGTTCACTGAATTTACCCCCATGGCAACGTGCTTACCGCCTGTGGTGGTATTTGTTCTTGCATTGATAAAAATATTATTCTTCACCTCATCTACACCATCATTCACTTTTCTGAATGCGTAGGTGTTTACTAAACTATTTCCGCTTACTGTTCCTCCTAAATAAACTGAGTTATTGTATACAAATGCACTATAACCTGTTTGCTTATTAATACCCACAAGAGTTAAGCTATTGGTAATATTTGACGCGTTATGATCTATTCCAATTCGTACCATATTATTGGTAGCGGATAAAATACCATCTTGTAAGTTGATGCCCATAATACCACCCGAAATAGAAGAGGTAGTATTACTCAAACTATGCACAAAATTAGCATCAACCTGAATAGTGTTACCACTGCTTGAGGTGACATTAATACCTTGTACCAAAACCGGAGCAGTAGAGTTCGTACCACGTAATGTATTCACCTTATTATTATTTAAAACCCCACTGCCTGATGTAGTATTGAAGTAAATTCCGGTGAGGGCTGAAACCCCATTAGCAGCAGGATTTCCTGAAGACGAGTACACTTTAGTTATGGTGTTATTGCTGATGGTGTTCGTAGCATTACTGTTGATGTAAAGGCCACTTGCATAATTTTGTAATGAAGTAGATGTCCCTGAATTAACCAAGTTAGCCACAGTATTATCTGACACTTTAACGGTTCCAACACCACTAGCGTTTACTTGGATGCCTATAGCCACTTGCGGATATGCCGCACTTGGTGAAGCAGCTCTTAACGAGTTTGTATTTAAAGTGCTTCCAATTGTATTATTAACTATATCCAAATTTGACGTTCCGTTTGAACTAATACCAACCACAGAGCATGGGTAAGTTGAGTTTACACCAACACCTGTTATAGCACTAACTATATTGTTTTTAATACGTACAGGGCTACTTGAAATACTTCTTATTCCGTATGCCGTTGGAGTAACGGAAGAGGTTTGAGAAAGCACATAAACAGATGGTGAAGTAGCAGTTGGGTCACCAATGATATTACCAATCGTATCACCAATGTATGCTGTTCCTGAGTTTACATAAATTCCGGTCCATGGATTTGTATTTGTTCCCGGCCAGAAAAAATTTGCTATTTTATTGCCTTGTGCACTCAACACCTGGCTTGGAGTTCCGGAGAAATAAATGCCATAAAATGAATTGGATGAAGATGCCGGTCCTATTTCGAAAGCACTGCCTCCACAATTTACATCTGAACCACCTATGAAGTTATTGTTAATGTTATAAGAACCTCCTTGAGCGAAAATACCATAGAATGAAAAATTTGAGCTGCCGCTGCTCGAGGGTGTAATATTATAAATATGATTATCTGTTATAGCAATGGTATGGTTGTTTTGTCCGTAGGAATAAATACCATAGGCAATAGAACTTGTTCCTCCAATATTGAAAATTCGGTTACCACTAATCAATGTGCCGGTTAAAGTTAAATTGTTATAGTTATACAGCCTAATACCATGGTTACACATCACATTAGAGTCTCCAATTTCATTGTTAGATATTTCGTTATTAGTTACTGTTGAAGTGAAATAGTGATTCATATCGATATATGAATAAATAGTAGTTGATCCAGTGGCTGCTTTAAACTTGGTGTATGTTACTTTATTGTTTGATGACGTACCATTATATCCATAAAACATAACCGATGGGTAATAGTTATTTCTTAAAGTTAATTCACTCGTTGTACCAACTCCACCAGGTCTGCCATCAATAGTAATGTATTTTGAATTCCACAAATAGAGACAATATGCATAGGTTGCTGGAGTAATTAATTCAATACCTGTTGCACTTGATGCCGGTCTGATGGTTAATGGAGCATTACTTGAAGTACCCAACGAATCGCTTAAATAAATTGGGAAACGCTCTAATGCGCTATTGTATCCGTTATTCAACTCAATAATTACAGGACCACCAATGCCATACAATTTGATAGAATCTAAAACTGAAGTAATGGTAGGCGCATTTCCAGGAACCGAAATGGTTCCATACACTGCACCGGTTTGAGTAGTTGAAGACCCTGTTGCCGGGGTGTTACTCAAGGCTCCTTCCGAAACCGCATACACCCGGAAATAATACAAGGTGTTAGGGAATAAACCTGTCACCATTAAACTTGTTGATGATGCACTTCCCGCATAGGTGAAGTTTACGTTATCCATGGAGCGGTATACCACGTATTTTAATGCTCCGGGTACCGAAATCCAGTTAACTGTTAAGTTGGTGGGATTGATATTGGTAATCGTTAAACTACCTGGATTTCCCGGAACCGGGGGGGTAAACGTATAGGTTTGTCCGGATGCCGGTTTTGAGTTAAGTGTATTGTATGAGGTGCTGGTACTTGTTGTTGGTGAGTTGCTAGTATTATTCAAACTTAAAAAAGTAGTATTAGTTGTGCCGGTTATTCCAATGCTAGCCGATGGCGAAAATAACGCTCCTGATTCTTGGTTGTAGGTATATTCAATCATACCCGATCCTTCATACAACTTCACTTGAAAAGAAATTGTGGCATCGTTAGCAAACCAATTCCACTCGGCATTCTTCCACTGTGCTACAAAAACGCGGTTTGGCGCACTGCCTAACGTGGCATATGAAAACTCTGCACCGGAAAGGCTATCCATATCCAGATTATCCCATAATGGAGCTAAAAAAGGTCTATAAAATCCAGAAGGGTTTGCTGACAATGAGTTATTAGGTGCTGCCGCTAACACACTGTTTGATTGATTTAAAGATAATAAACCGTTGGTAGATGCATGTACTGTGGTTACTAAATTCCCCATATACCAAAACTCAAAACCTACAGGTATATTAGCATAATAACCCTCATCTAAATCACCACCACTCAACGGAGGAACTGTTGGACTAACCAATGGTGTATAAGTACCTGATGAAGGAGAGAACGTATAATTTGCGATACTCTGACCTTTCAAGTTTCCTTGAAATACAGCAATGGCAATACAAATAAGTGTGTAAAGTTTTGTCCTCATCTGTTTTAATTTAAGTGTTTTCTTCTATACTAATTTAACAAAAAGTTTTGTAAGATACTGATTTTCACACAAAAAATACAACTACCTTTTTTGTGAGGATGAGCACATAAAGTCTATCTTCGCACCTGAATTTTCGAAAAGCAAGTCATGGATAAATTTTCTTACATCTCAAACGCTGATGTAAACGCAATTGAAGACCTATATCAGCAATACCTTACTAACCAAGATTCAGTTGATTTCGGCTGGAAAAAGTTTTTTGAAGGTTTTGAATTAGGTCAGCAAAAGTTTAACGGAAACAGTAAAGGTGCTGTGGTGAGCCAAGATGCACTGAAAGAAATTAGTGTATTAAATCTTATTCACGGATATCGCTCGCGCGGACATTTATTCACCAAAACCAATCCGGTGCGTGAACGTAGAAAATATGAGCCTACTCTCGATATTAAAAATTTTGGTCTTGAACCGGCCGATTTAGATAAAACGTTTAACGCTGGTGTTGAAGTTGGATTAGGTGCTGCCAAACTAAAAGACATCATCGCCTTATTAGAGCAAACCTATTGCCAAAGCATCGGTGCTGAATTCATGTATGTACGTGAACCACGCAAAGTAGATTGGTTGAAAAAGAAAATGGAGTCGGTGCGTAATACACCAGCATGTACCATTGATGAAAAACGCCACATCTTAGGCAAGCTCAACCAAGCAACAGTATTCGAAAATTTCATTCATACCAAATTCGTTGGTCAAAAGCGTTTCTCCCTAGAGGGTTTAGAAACATTAATTCCTGCGCTCGATTCAGTTATTCAATATGGTGCTGAGCTAGGTGTCGAAGAATTCGTTTTGGGCATGGCACATCGTGGTCGCTTAAACGTATTGGCCAACATCCTCAATAAAACCTACGAAGAAATTTTCAAAGAGTTTGAAGGTAAAGCATATGAAGAAGCCTTGTTTGAAGGTGACGTAAAATACCATTTAGGTTACTCTACAGAAATCACCACCAAATCAGGTAAAAAGGTAAACTTAAGCTTATCTCCTAACCCTTCACATTTGGAAACCGTTGGTCCGGTGGTGAAAGGTATTACTCGCGCCAAACTTGATAAAAACCATAAAGGTAACATTGATAAAATCGCACCTATCTTAATTCATGGCGATGCCTCAGTGGCAGGTCAGGGTGTGGTGTATGAAATGGTGCAAATGGCCGGCTTAAAAGCATACAACGTTGGCGGTTGCATTCACATTGTAACGAATAACCAAATTGGCTTTACTACTAACTACCAAGACGCACGTACTAGTACATACTGTACTGATGTGGCTAAAACCACATTGAGTCCCGTGTTTCACGTAAACGCTGATGATGTGGAAGCAGTAGTATTTACAGTGAAGTTGGCTATGGAATATCGCCAAGAGTTTAACACGGATGTATTCATCGATTTGTTAGGATACCGTAAATATGGTCATAACGAAGGTGACGAGCCTCGTTTTACTCAACCTATCTTGTACAAAGCTATTGCAGCACATCCAAACCCACGCGAAATCTACAATCAAAAATTATTGAGTGCAGGTAGCGTAGAAGCTGACTTAGCCAAAGAAATGGAAAAAGAGTTCCGTGGCTTGTTGCAACAAAAATTAGAAACTGCAAAAGCTTCAGAGCCTTCTCCTGTAAATTCATTTATTAAAGATACTTGGGATGGTTTCCATGGTGCTACCGATAAGGACTTTGAAGCACAACCTCAAACAGCGGTTAACGAAAAGCTATTCCTATCATTAGCAGATAAAGTCACCTCAATTCCTGAGGGTTTCAAAGCATTTAGTAAAGTAGAAAAGTTGTTTAATGATCGTAAAAACATGATCAAAAACGACAACTACGATTGGGCTATGGGTGAGTTGATGGCATACGCTACTTTATCAAACGAAGGTCATGCTGTGCGCATGACCGGACAAGATGTAGAGCGAGGAACATTCTCTCATCGTCATGCTATCATTAAGCAAGAAGACAGCGAGAAATCACACAATGTATTCGATAGCTTAGGTGCCGATAAAAAAGCAAATGTGGAGTTTTATAACTCATTACTATCAGAGTATGCTGTGCTTGGTTTTGAGTATGGTTTCAGTATGGTTACTCCAAAAGACTTAACTATATGGGAAGCGCAGTTTGGTGATTTCGCAAACGGTGCGCAAATCATCATCGACCAATATATTAGCAGTGCAGAAGCAAAGTGGAAAACCTACAGCGGCTTAGTAATGATGTTGCCACATGGCTACGAAGGACAAGGCCCAGAGCACTCTTCAGCTCGTTTAGAGCGCTTCTTACAATTGTGTGCAAACTGGAATATTCAAGTATGTAACATTACTACACCGGCAAACTATTTCCATGCGTTACGCAGACAATTACACCGCAACACGCGCTTGCCATTAATTGTAATGACTCCAAAGAGTTTATTACGTCATCCGGCCTGCGTAAGCAAACTAGAAGATTTCACCAAAGGAGCATTCCAACAATTAATTGACGATAGTTACGTGAAAGCAAAAGACGTAAAACGCGTATTATTCTGTAGCGGAAAAATCTATTACGATTTGTTAGAGCGTCAACAAAAAGACAATCGTAAGGATGTGGCTATTGTTCGTTTAGAGCAAATCTATCCAATGCCTGAACGTGAGATGGATGAAGTATTCGCAAAATATACCAACGCTGATTTCTGCTGGGTACAAGAAGAACCGAAAAACATGGGTAGCTGGACTTATATGCTTCGCAGAGAGGAGAACTTTAAGTTAAAACTTATTTCACGTAAAGCAAGCGCATCACCTGCAACCGGATTTAGTAAGGTGCATGCAAAAGAGCAACAGCAAATCGTTGACGATGCATTTAACATTTAAATAAAATGACAAACGGAGGCCTTCAAAAGTCTCCGTTTTTTTGTGTCTTATGCAAAAACTTCTACCTTCGCAACGCATTGAAAAATTGGCTTATTTCTATATGGCTTGTGTGCATTGCTTTTCAGCTGGTAAGCAAAATTAGTTTCATTACTTGGTTTGAAGTACATCAAGAGGAGCTTACTGAAAGCTGCTGTGTGAATAGAAACAAACCTAAATTAAACTGTAATGCCAAGTGTTTTTTGGTTAAGAATTTGAACGAGATTGATCAACAAGAATCATCTAAATCGTCACCAAACAAAGTAAAACAACAAAACGAAGAAGTGTGGTTTCTTGAAGAACACATACTTCCTAGTTCTTTTTTCACTTTCAGCAAAACGATATCTCCAAAACTAACATCTAACTATTCGCATATATACAGTATTCAAGTATTTCAACCACCACGGGCGTAGCCTTTTGCTACCCTGCCTGCCAACAAGGTTACTACTCGATTATTACTTGAATTTACTTAACATTTTATGAGAATCTTAAAAATGAGTGCACTTATTGTGTGTACTGTTATCATGCTTGCTATCGTTGCATGTAAAAAAGACGAAGCGTCAACTCCTTCACAAAATAACAACCCAACTCCACAAGATAGTGGCATACTTTCATCATACATCAAATTGGGTGAGACTTATGTTATAGGTGCTGCAGCCAAAGCTGTGGTTTATGCCGAAACCCAAGCCACTACAGGCTATACTAAATTACATGTAGCCATGTATGATTCTGTAACTAACAATCGTTTAAACGATGGGCATTTGCATGTAGTACCTATGATGGAAATGGGTACTATGCAACACAGTGCACCTGTTGAAAATGAAGTATTATCAATGCCTCCAAACAAAATTTGGTCGCCTAATGTAATCTTCACGATGAGCGGAACGTGGAAACTTATTCTTGAATTTCATAACCACTTAATTGATGAAGAGGGCGAAGGAGAAATGAATATTACTGTTGCAGCACCAACATCACCTAATGTTAAAATGATGACGTTAGCGACTGATGATAGTAGCAAAGTATTTGTTACATTAATTAAGCCCACATCCCCAAAAATTGGGTTAAATGATTTTGAAATTGCTATTCACAAAATGGCTGATATGATGACGTTTCCGGCAGTAAATAATTATACTGTTGAAATTGAACCAATCATGCCATCCATGGGACATGGTTCGCCAAATAATGTAAATCCCATTTTAACGTCAAACGGACATTATAATGGGAAGGTAAACTTTACAATGAGCGGTTTATGGCGTGTGAAACTTACCCTTAAAAAAGATGGAAATGTGTTAGACAATTCAAACTCGTTTGATATTATTTTTTAGCTAATTGAATCAGGTGCGCCACGCATTGGCACGCCTGATTTTTACACCATGAAATATCTACTTTTTTTAACCTTGTTTGTGGGTTACATGCTAAATGTAACAGCACAAACAGACTCTATTAAACAACTCACATTACAAGATGTTGTTATTAATGGTGATGCAACTGACCGACCAAATGATGTACTCAACTTTTATAGAAGCAGCAGAACTTTTGGAACAGAAGATTTATTGTCGAGAATAGAGGGGGTGAACTTAATTAGGCGTGGCGCTTTTGCTATGGAACCTACTTTGCGCGCTTACAGTGCAGGCCAGATAAACTTGATGATTAATGGGATGCGAATGTATGGTGCTTGCACCGACAAAATGGACCCTATCTCCTCATACATTGAACCAAACAACTTATCTAAAATTCAGTTAGCTCAAGGAGTAGGTTCAAGTACATTAGCAAACTCTATAGGTGGCACTATAAATTTTCAGCTTAGCGAGGCACAGTTAAATTGCCACAAAACAATTACGGGTAACGCCTACACATTATACTCGAGCATTAACTATGGAAGCACAAATGGATTTTTAGTTAACGTTAGCGGTAAAAAAATAGGGCTTCGTTTAAATTCAACACTTAAAACTGCTGACAATTATAAAGATGGAAACGATAATAGAGTCGCACATTCAGCATACAATAAATGGAACATACATGCCAATACACTTTGGTTGGTTCACAAAAACCATCAACTTGTAGCTGATGTAATTTACGATAGAGCATGGAATGTTGGTTATCCTGCACTTACTATGGATGTGTTAACTGCCGATGCTTTTATCGCGTCTATATCACATCGCTTTAGCATAAAAAAGTGGAACTCTGCTGAAGTGGAAACTAAATGGTACTACAATAACATTGTACATTTAATGGATGATACCAAACGCCCCGAAACGCCTATACACATGGACATGCCGGGCTGGAGTTATACATCGGGATTTTACAGCAAACTTAATTTTGCCAAACAAAAACATGCGCTAGAAATACGTATTGATGGTAATCATACCACTACCCGTGCTGATATGACTATGTATCCACCGAATGAAAAAGAAATGTATATGCAAACTTTACCCACCAACGAACTAATTAATTTAGGTGGCGCCTTTCTGTATCAATACCGATGGAATAAAGCATACGTATCAAGTTTAACCTCTCGTTGGGAACACGCTACACAAAAGGTAACATCGCAAGTTGGCATACAACAATGGGAAGCTTTTGGATTTAATGTAAAAAACAACACCAATCAATGGATTTATAATCATAATTTAACTACCGCTCGTGTAGATAAAAACAACCGATTACAACTTAGTTTGGCCCAAGGTAACAGGCTACCAAGTGCAAACGAGCGTTTGGGTTTTTATTTATATAACCGTGGTGATGGATATGATTACATAGGAAACTTCACTCTTAAGCCTGAAGAAGTCTGGCAAATAGAGTTAAAAGAAACGCACTCGTTTAAAAAATTAACATTAAGCATAACCGGTTTTTATCATTACTTAACCAATTATATCTATGCATACTCATTACCCGATTATTCGGCTATGACTATTGGTGCACGTGGTGTGAAAACATACTCAAACCTGAGTAATGCAACATTGCTAGGTGCCGAAGCATCATATATTTATACACCATTTACTCATTTTATTTGGCAAGGTAATGCCCGATACACGTATGGTGAATTAAGCAATAAACTTCCCATGCAACAAGTGCCACCTCTAAAATGGATAAACGCTTGGAAACTAAAATCGGAAAAATGGCAATTACAACTTGAGCATGCTCTGGCTGCAAATCAAACTAGAATTAACCCCGATTTTCAGGAGCGAAAAACAAACTGGTGGCAAACTGTTGCAGCAAGAGGTTCATACACCCAAAAACTTAAAACAGGAGCAATACAATTTACGGCTGCAGTAGAAAATATTTTTAATGAAACCTATCGTGAGCATTTAGATTGGGGGCCAATTTTTCAACCGGGTAGAAACTTTATTGTTGGTGTAACGTACTTCCTGCAATAAAAGAAACAAGAATTTGCATATTTGTATATGCAGCAAAAAATACATCGAATTACTTCGATTGATACATTACGCGGAATAGTGGTAATGCTTATGGCGCTTGATCACGTGCGTGATTATTTCCATAACCAAGCATTTACACATAATCCGTTGGATGTGAATGAGCCAAATGTTGCTGCATTTTTCACCCGTTGGATTACCCACTTTTGTGCTCCTGTTTTTATTTTCTTGGCCGGTACTTCAGCGTATTTATCCGGACAAAAAAAATCGGGTAAAGAACAACAGTTATTTTTAATTAAACGCGGACTTTGGTTGGTTTTTATTGAACTCACCATTGTAAATTTTGGATGGACCTTTAACCCCTACTTTCCGGCCTCAATCCTTCAGGTGATTTGGGCTATTGGTGCATGTATGATTTTATTGGGATTGATGGTAAGATTATCTCCAAACATTGTTTTAAGTATTGGCATTTTCATAACCTTATTTCACAACCTATTAGATTACTTACCTGATGATTGGAAAAGTGGGGCGCTTTTCAATATTCTTCATACCGATGGATTCAAGTTTTTTCCTCTTACGGATAATTATGGATTTGTAACCGTATATGGCATATTACCTTGGCTAGGCGTAATGTGTTTGGGGTATGGTATCGGACAACTTTTCAAAACAGATTATCCTGCTGCTTTGCGCCAAAGTAGATTAAAGCTTATTGGCATTGGTTCACTTTTATTGTTTGTAGTATTGCGATTTATAAAACTTTACGGAGATCCATCCTCGTGGCAAAGTGAGTTGCACGGTGTAGGAAATTGGTTGTCTTTTATTCATGTTACGAAGTATCCGCCATCATTACATTATGTATTACTCATGCTTGGCTTAAGCATACTTTTACTTGCCTACATGGAAAAATGGAATAACGCCATTACCAAAATAGTTGGCGTATTTGGTAGTGTTCCATTCTTCTTTTACGTTATCCATATCTACCTCATACATGTAGCTTGTATCATTCTATTTTTTGCGCAAGGGTTTGGATTGAATGACATCATGCAAAAACCATTTTGGTTTAGACCGGAGCAAATGGGACTTGACTTACCATGGGTATATTTAGTTTGGTTGGGTGTACTGATAATACTTTACCCGCTTTGTATTTATTTCATGAAATTAAAACAACGTAAAAAGGCCTGGTGGATGAGCTATTTGTAGGCATATGTAACAAGAAATGTTTATCCTTGAGTATTGAATGAACGCACGCAAGTATTACTTATATATTTTAATTACATGCTTTTTGTTTGCGTGCCAAGTGTTTGCTATTCATGCACAAACTGATTCTATTCAACTTAATCTATCTCCTAAAAAGCCGCTTAACGATAATTACTTCTACCAAGGATTATCATATGGTAGTCAGAGTAATTACAACCCATTAACCGTTCTGCTAAATCGCGGGTTTGAAATGTTAAGAATCACCCAGCAAAGTAACCGGTACGACCCAATAATACCTGGATACAAAGTGAGTAATATTCTAAAGAATTTGGGCAACCCAATTGTTGGTGTTGCACAATATGGTACAGTTGATTTTTTTAGAGAACAAGTTATCCCGTTTGGTAATATTGATAAACCTTATTGGTACCCTAACTATACGCTACATTTAATTGGTGGCGGTATTACATACACCACCATGAAAGAATGGCTTGATGCTCATCAAGTAAAACATAGTAAGCGCTATGCAGCAGCTATCATATTGGCATCGGCCTTAATTAATGAATCGGTGGAGGAAAAAACTACCGATTACCGCTTTAGATTAAACGTAGATGCGGTGGCTGATTTCTGGATTTTTGATGTTGGAGGAATACTGCTTTTTCAATCGGATAAAGTGAATTCGTTCTTCAGTAAAACACTGAACATGCGCGATTGGTCGCGCCAACCTGCAGTGTATTTTCAAAGCATGAATTTAGCCAACTGCGGACAATTTACCTCACTAAAATGGAAACTACCCTACACCAAAAATCTCTACTTTTTTGGCTTAGTTGGATTGGGAGGTCTAGGTGGATTATCTTATAAATTTCAAAACAGCACAGCCATCTCCGTTGGCTTAGGCCAAGGACCTAGACGAAAAAATGTAGACCTACTTGGCTTACCTATTGATATTAACTTAGTGCCTATGGCCGGAATTTATTTTGATAGGAATAATTCGCTACTTGCCTCATTAGAATTAAGCAATTCAAAAAACGATTTGTATCACAACTACTTCGCTGAACTTAATTTGTATCCGGGCTTCATTCCATTAAAAGGCATAGAGCCCAGCTTCTGGTTAAATGTGGCTCGCGATGGAAACTTTATGTTAGGTGTTGGTTCCAAATACACATTCGGTATGATGTTCGGTGTGTATTGAGTTTGATTAAATTTCCTATCTTACATACAAATCCGTATCCCATATTACCTAACACTTTTATTATGAAAAAAGTAATCTACTTACTCATGTTCGCTTTTTTAGCAGCTTGTGGAACCAAATTAATTGAGCCATCAGACGCTGATGTAAATAGAGTAAAAGCTAAATATCCCGATTACACTGTTGAGCAATTACAAAAAGGAAAAACCTTGTATGTGCAACATTGTGGCAACTGCCATGGTTTATACAAGCCCTCTTCTCAATCAGAAGCAGAATGGAATAAGATTGTTCCATGGATGAGTAACAAAGTAAATAAGCAACAAGCCAACACTTTATCAGTAGAAGACCAAGATTTAATCTTGAAATATGTGATTACGATGGGGCCGTTGAGGAAATAAATACTCCGGAAAGAATTAAACGATTTTTTAGCGAGGAGCGAGACCGTGGGGCGGGTATTCCCCAAGAACTACAAAATGCTAAGAAATTTTTTATAAAGGCGAACATTTTGGGCATAAAAAAAGTCTCACTTAGAAGGTGAGACTTTTTACATTTTGTAGTCCGTAGGGGAATCGAACCCCTCATTCTTCCGTGAAAGGGAAGCGTCTTAACCGATTGACCAACGGACCATTTGTTGTTTTCGGGAGTGCAAATGTAGCTATAATTTTAATACCGCAAAATATTTTGTAAAAAAAATTTCAAAGGATACCTTTGCCCAAGTTCTAATCATTCATTTTCACAAATTAAAAAACACACCATGAAAATAGGTATCAATGGTTTTGGCCGCATTGGCCGTTTGGTTTTCAGGGCTGCCATCAACAACCCTAAAGTAGAAATTGTAGGCATCAACGATTTAATTGATGTTGACTACATGGCTTACATGTTAAAGTACGATTCTACACACGGCCGTTTTAACGGTGAGGTTGCAGTTGAAGGCGGAATGTTGGTGGTTAACGGTAAGAAAATTCGCGTTACTGCCGAGAAAGATCCTGCTAACTTAAAATGGGACGAAATTGGTGCTGAATATGTTGTTGAGTCAACAGGTTTATTCTTAGAAAAAGACAAAGCTGCATTGCACATTAAAGCCGGTGCTAAACGTGTTATCATGAGTGCTCCAGCAAAAGATGATACTCCTACCTTTGTAATGGGTGTTAACCACGCGAAATACACAGCAGATATGACTGTAGTTTCTAATGCATCTTGTACTACAAACTGCTTGGCTCCTGTTGCTAAAGTATTGAACGATAACTTCGGAATTTTAGAAGGTTTAATGACTACTGTTCACGCAGTAACTGCAACTCAAAAAACTGTTGATGGTCCATCTGTTAAAGATTGGAGAGGTGGACGTGGTGCTTACCAAAACATCATCCCTTCGTCAACCGGTGCTGCTAAAGCAGTAGGTTTAGTTATTCCTGAATTAAAAGGAAAATTAACCGGTATGAGCTTCCGTGTTCCAACAGCAAACGTTTCAGTAGTAGATTTAACTTGCCGTTTAAACAAAGGTGCAAGCTACGAAGAAATTAAAGCGGTGATGAAGAAAGCTAGCGAAAATGAATTGAAAGGTATCTTAGGTTACACAGAAGACGAAGTAGTATCTAATGATTTCTTAGGTGATGCTCGCACTTCAATTTTTGATGCAAAAGCCGGTATTTCATTAACCGATAATTTCGTAAAAGTAGTAAGCTGGTACGATAACGAGTGGGGTTATTCAAACAAATTGGTTGATTTAATCTGCCACATGGATACTGTAAAATAACGTATACCAAACTTATAGCAAAAGCGTTATCGAGCAATCGGTAACGCTTTTTTGTTTACTGCGAACGAACAATAAGCTCGAGCTTCAATACTTCGGCAACCTTCAATAGCGTGTCTAGAGAAGGATTTCCTTTCCCTCCTTCCAAGTTATTTATACTCCTTAAGTGAACCCCACTTCTAAAGGCCAAGTCTTGCTGCGTTAAGCCTAAAGCATCTCTCTTTTTCCGAACTACTAGTGCAATATCCGAAACATTCATATAAATATGTATTATAATACACACAAAACTACTTTACTAATTTAATAATCAAATTAATATGTAATATAATACACAACATTTTTTAAAGACAAAAACAAGTAGTCAGATTATCAACAACTTACAACTCAAGCATTATTCACTGACTTCACCTCATTTTATATGAAATTACCTTTAAGGTACTTTGTGCCATAAAATTTAACACAATGGCATCATTACGTTTTAAAGCAGTAGAAAAAGTACTTAACCGCAACATCGTTAAAGTAAGTGCTCCTTCAACCAAAGTTTCTGATTACTTCAACTCTAATGTATTTAATGACGCAGCAATGAAAAACTTCTTGGATAAAGAAGCTTACGAAGCTGTTTGTAGTGCAATTAAACACGGAGAAAAAATTGATCGTAAAGTAGCAAACCAAGTTGCATCAGGCATGAAAAGCTGGGCAATGAGCAGAGGTGTAACACACTACACGCACTGGTTTCAACCATTAACAGGTTCTACTGCCGAAAAACACGATGCCTTTTTCGAGCCAACAGAAGATGGTCGTTCAATAGAAAAGTTTGCAGGTAGTGCACTAGTTCAACAAGAGCCAGATGCATCAAGCTTCCCGAATGGAGGTTTACGTAACACGTTTGAAGCTCGTGGTTACACGGCTTGGGATCCATCATCTCCCGCATTTATTATGGAAAGCGAAAATGGAAAAACGCTTTGCATTCCAACCATTTTCGTATCATACACGGGAGAGGCTTTAGATTATAAAGCACCTTTACTTAAAGCATTACATGCCGTTGAGAGTGCAGTTGTTGATGTATGCTCAACCTATTTTGATAAAAGTGTAACTAAAGCTATGGCTAGTTTAGGTATAGAGCAAGAGTATTTCTTGGTTGATGAAGCATTTTATCAAGCTCGTCCTGATTTAATGCTAACCGGACGTACCTTACTTGGTCATGCTCCTGAAAAAGGACAACAATTAGAAGATCATTATTTCGGAACAGTTCCGCCACGTGTACTGAGCTTTATGATGGACTTTGAAGTAGAGAGTTATAAACTTGGTATCCCATTAAAAACTCGTCATAACGAGGTTGCTCCGGGTCAGTTTGAATGTGCTCCGAACTTTGAAGAAGTAAACTTAGCCATCGACCACAATCAATTGTTAATGGACGTTATGGAGCGTGTAGCTAAACGACACGGCTTTGAAGTGTTGTTACACGAGAAACCTTTTGCAGGTGTTAACGGAAGTGGCAAACACAACAACTGGAGTTTGATTACCAATACCGGTGTAAATTTATTAGCCCCTGGTAAAACCCCACATACCAATTTACAATTCTTAACCTTCTTTATTAATACGATTAAAGCAGTTCATACACACGCTGACTTATTACGTGCAAGTATCGCATCAGCATCAAACGATCATCGTTTAGGTGCAAACGAAGCACCTCCTGCAATCATGTCGGTGTTTATCGGAACTCAGTTAACTAATGTATTGGAAGAATTGGTTTCAAACAAAGCGAAAGCGGCCGTTAAAGCATCATCTAAAACCAGTATCGATATCCAAAAAATTCCTGAAATTTTGCTGGACAATACTGATCGTAACAGAACATCACCTTTTGCTTTTACCGGAAACAAATTTGAATTCCGTGCAGTAGGTTCATCTGCCAATTGTGCCAACGCAATGATTGTATTAAACACGATCATGGCACAACAATTAAAAACATTTAAAGCAGAGGTTGATGCCTTAATCAAAAAAGGAAAGAAAAAAGAAGACGCAATTCTAGAAATACTAAAAGGCTATTACAAATCGAGCAAAACTATTTTGTTTGAAGGAAACGGCTACAGCGATGAGTGGGTTAAAGAAGCGAAAAAACGTGGCTTGAATAACGTAAAAACAACTCCTGAAGCATTGAATGCGTATATCTCTAAAGAATCTAAAAAACTATTTGCGGATAACAACATTTTTGATGTACGTGAATTGGAAGCTCGTTACGAAATCATGCAAGAGAATTATGTGAAGAAAATTGATATTGAAGCTAAAATTTTAGCACAACTAGCAACATCTCATGTAATCCCTGCTGCCGTTGATTATCAAAGTAAATTGGCTAATTGCGTGGCGGGTTTGAAAAATGCCGGAGTTCCAAAAGCTTCTTACGGTGCGCAACTAGAGATGATTCAAACTATTTCTAAGCACATCTCTACCATTAACGAATATGCTCAAAAACTTGTGGCTGAAACCAATAAAGCCCATCATATTGAGGACACACACAAGCGCGCTGTTGCCTTCTGTCACAAGGTAAAACCTTTGTTTGATATCATCAGAACTGCGAGTGATGCATTGGAGTTTATGATTGAAGACGATTTATGGAAACTCCCTAAATACCGCGAATTATTGTTCGTTAAGTAATATTTAGACAGATTTTTCTGCTAAAAACCCAATCGGGCTTGATATTTTAAAAACTTTGTACTTATATTAGCTTTAATATTTGTGCATAGGTATCACAGAATATCAGGCCCGATTTAATTTTATACGTTAAACATGAAAAGAAGCAAAGTACTCGTATCCATTTTAGCATTAGTTGCCACTGCCATAGTGTACTCATGCGGCCCCTCTAAGCCCAAGGGTAGCATGCAAGCCGCAAGAGCAGCAGTAGAGAAGAAAGAATACTCTGTTGCACGCGAGAACTATCAAGCGGTTTACAGTAAATCAAAAAACAAAGACGAGAAAAACGAAGCTGCTTTTCAAACTGCTGAATGCTATTACATTGCCAATGACATGAAAAATGCGGAAGGTTGGTACAAAAAGGCATTAAATGGCGACCCTAAAAACGCTGAGGCTCAGCTTAAATTGGCAGAATCTATTAAGGCTCAAGGGCGTTTTAGCGAGGCCATTGTAGAATACAACAAATACAAGAAAATGGATGCTTCAAACCCTAAAATTGATGAGTTAATCAGAGGGTGCGAATTGGCATTGAAATGGAAGAACGAGAAAACACGTTACAACGTAGAGAACGTAAAAGGTATCAATAGCAAATGGAGTGATTTCGCTCCAATGTACTACAAGAAAGATCAAATTTGGTTTACTAGTGATCGTGAAAAAGGTGCTAGCAAACGCGTATACGGATGGACTTATAACTACTATACCGATTTGTACAAAGTGGGTTACAAATTGGATAAGAAAAACCCGAACAACATTAAATACGAAACACCTGAACTAGTAGACAAAGACAAATTAAACTCTGACTACAACGATGGAACTCCAGCGTTTGATAGCAAAGGGGGTGTTGTATACTTTACTCAATGTAATGGTAAAGATGGAAAAGGTAATTACTGCCGCATTTGGACTGCTAAATTAGCCGGACAAGAATGGACAGAGATTGCTCCTCTTGAGATTACCCCAGACTCTTTTAACAGTGGTCATCCATCGTTAACTAAAGATAATCAAATCATGTACTTCTCTTCAGATATGCCGGGCGGTTACGGAGGAAAAGATATTTGGTACGTTACTTACAGTAAACGCAGTAAAACTTGGGGTGATCCGGTGAATCTTGGTCCAACCATTAACACCGAAAAGGATGAAGTATATCCGTTTATTCATGAAGATGGAACCTTATATTTTTCATCAAACGGACATGTTACCATGGGTGGTATGGATATATATTTCACCAATGGTTCCGGCACAGATTGGAGTTCTCCGGTTAACATGAAAGCTCCCATCAATTCAGGCGGTGACGACTTCTCTATCATTTTATCAAAAGATAAAGAAAATGGATACTTTAGTAGTAATCGCGAAGGTTCTAAAGGACAAGATGATATTTGGCGCTTCTACATGAATCCTCTAATTTTTACGTTGAGTGGTGTAGCTCGTGACTCAAAAACACAGCAAGTATTACCTAAAACAGTAATTACCTTTACCATGAGTACAGATACCGGTAAAGTAACGGTTACTACTGACGATAAAGGTTACTACAAAATTTCTTTAAAGCCTAAAACTGATGTAGAGTTATATGGCCAACACGAGGACTACTATGATAGCAAGCCTGCATTTAAAACAACAAAAAACTTAGAAGTTTCTACTGATTTAGTACAAGACCTACAACTCAATCCATTCGATTACGAAAATGCAATCCGTGTAGAAGGTATTTACTATGATTTAGATAAAGCTAATATCCGTCCGGATGCTGCTAAGATTCTTGATTCGTTAGTAGTAACCTTGAAGAAATATCCTAAATTACGTATTGAGTTAGGTTCACATACTGATTGTCGTGCGGACTCCGTTTACAATCAAAGTCTTTCTCAAAGACGTGCAGACTCAGCTGTTGCTTACTTAGTCCGTAACGGTATCGACTCGGCTAGATTAGTAGCAACCGGTTATGGTGAAAGTAAATTAGTAAACGATTGTGCTTGCGAGGGCTCATGGGTGAAACGTAACTGTACCGAAGAAGAGCATCAAATGAATCGTAGAACAACGGTTAAGCTTTTAGGTAACGATTACCGCCCTAAACCAAAAGAACAACCAAAACCGGATCCTAAAGATCAAAAAGGAAAGCCGGGTACACCAGGAGCTCCAAAAACAGGAACAACTCCTCCACCACGGAAATAATACTTCAAAAGCCCCGCTTGCTCGGGGCTTTTTATTTTGTATCAATTTAGTATCTTGCCTTTATGAGCATTTTGAGACATCTTCTGCTTACCTCCTTTATTTTTATAATTGCATCCTGTAGCGATAAACAATTCGCATTTAGGCAAAAGGTTCGAGTGCAACAGCAGCATGCGCAAAAAGTAAATCAGCGTAAAATAGACGCAATGACGATGATGCCATCAGATATAGCTCAACCATTGATAAGCAACTCATCAGTTATTTCAGAAAAAAGAAAAGATGAAACACTATTAGCCGTGCCTCCATTGGTAAACAAACCTATTCATATGGAGAGTGACTCTACCAAGAAAAAAAAGTATAAGTTTGACGATGATCCTGCTTCGGATGATGGGAGTATCAATAATAAGGAGAATTCAAGTGATAGCGATTATTACGACTACGATGCAGATAATATGGCTATTGCTGGATTTGTTTTTAGTTTAGCTAGTGTATTTCTATTCTTTACCTTTATTCCGGGTTTCATATACAGTATTAGAGGACTGAAATCAAAGCGATATAAAGGATTAGCCATTGTAGGTTTAGTTATATCTTCTATTTTTCTTATTCTGAGTGTTATTCTTCTCCTATATTTTTTGTTCTTCCTTTTGCTTTTCATTGTGATGATCATGTAACCTCTCTTATCTTTACTTATATTCGCCATGATGAAAGATAAACAACCAAAACATATTGCTGTGCTCGGAGGCGGAAGCTGGGGAACCGCTTTGGTGAAGATGCTTACCGAGCAACTCCGAAATAAAACCGGCAATATTGATTCGTTACAATGGTGGTTACGCAAACAAGAAACTGTAGACTACGTTAAACAAAACAAACATAATCCTTCATACATTAGTTCGGTTGAAATTCACCCTGACTTAGTACAGATTTCAGCAGATATCAAACACATTATCAACACAGCTGATTTATTGGTATTAGCTGTGCCTTCAGCATTCTTAAAAGATGCATTAAGCACCCTAACACCGGAGGATTTTAAAGGTAAATTTATTGTATCGGCTATTAAAGGATTATTGCCTCACAGCAAACAAATTGTGGCCGATTACATGATGCAAGAGTTTCAAGTTCCTCACGAAAACCTCTTAGTTATTTCAGGGCCATGTCATGCAGAGGAAGTCGCTGCCGAGAAACTTTCTTACCTTACTATAGCCGGTAAAAACCAAGACGTAACAGCTCATTTTGCCTCGCTATTGGCTTGTCGTTTTATACGCACTATTATTTCCGAAGATATTACCGGAACCGAATATGGGGCAGTACTTAAAAACATATACGCAGTAGCCAGTGGTATTTGCCATGGTGTAGGTTATGGCGATAATTTCCAAGCCGTATTAATTAGTAATGCGATAAGAGAGATGGAAGCCTTCTTGTATAAAGTTCATGCTCATCCACGCGAAATTAACCACTCGGCCTATTTGGGTGATTTATTAGTAACAGCCTACTCTCAACATAGTCGTAATCGCACGTTTGGTAATATGTTGGGCAAAGGATACTCTGTAAAATCAGCACAATTAGAAATGAATATGATTGCGGAGGGATACTACGCTACCAAGAGTATGTATGAGTTAAACAAGGAGCAATTGCATATTGATATGCCTATTGCAGAAGCCGTTTATAATATCATTTATAACAACAAACCGGCTAAAGCAGAAATTGAACTACTTAGTCAAAAACTAATTTAATACCATGAGTGAAGATCAACAACTGGTTGATGATTTCAACGCCTATCGCGCGAAAATGAATGAGAAGATTTTAGCACAAGACAATTTGGTGTTAAAACGCTTATTTAATTTAGATACCAATACCTATGAAGAAGGTGCATTATCAACCGCAGTGAAAGAAATGTTGGGCTTGGTAGCAAGTATGGTATTGCGTTGTGATGATTGTGTGAAATACCACCTTGGAAAATGCAAAGAGCAAGGAGTAACCACTGCTCAGATTTATGAAATATTTGCGGTAGCCAACATTGTTGGCGGGACCATTGTTATTCCTCATACACGCAGAGCTGCCGAATATTGGGAAGCCCTGCATGCCGAGTAAATTTCTTACATCAATTTATCCCACGGAACACGTGAGATGATTAATACATAAGCAATCACAAAAAACACTAAAGCCTTTTTGTGTTTTGCTGCTGCGTCTGCTTGTTTTTTGCTGATAGTACGACCTACTTGAACCAATACAATAGCAATAATCATGGTAGAAATGTGCTCTACTGCAACAAAGCGACTTGCTGCATCTTTCATGGCTGCACCCATACCGTTTGCTAAAGCCTGATCAACAACCGGACTTATAAAGTACAAAATCAAACCTAACAATAATTGCAAATGACACGTGCCTAAAAAAGCAGCATGTGCAATGTTTTCTTGTTTGGTAAAATCGCGTTTATGCATAATGCCTAAAACTGATTTAGTGATGGCATACAAACCGGCTAGTAATACTGCCCAACCGGCATAATGATGAATTGGAAGAAGAATAGCGTACATATGTTATCGTGTAGTTTTATGCGCAATTTAGGCAACCCTTCCGAATTTTAATGCAAAGTATTCCACACAATTAGTATCTTGGTTTTACTAACCGTTGTAACAACCTATGCAACACACTTTTTGGCACCAAGTACCCATGGTGCGTGCCCTATTGCCATTTGCTTGCGGAATTGGAATTTCCATGTTCTATTCCATCCCTTTTATTGCCGCTTTATGCGCTACCATTGCTTGCCTATTGTTAGCTATTTGCAGCAGCTTTTGGTTTAAAGCTTATCAACAACGTTGGTACAGCGGATTGTTTTTATCTGCGGCATTCTTGTGCTTTGGAGTATTGCTTCATCTGTTTCAACATCCATTGCGTTCTCCGCAACATTACAGCAAAGCCGTTGATGCAATTACTTACTTGGTGAAAGTTGATGAAGAACCCGTGGTAAAATCTCATTCTTACAAAATGCGAACTTGCGTTTTACAAATAGAGAACAAACAACATCAATCGGTGCCGGTTACAGGCTACTTACTGCTTTATTTAAACAAAAGCGAGCAAACCACATTACCACGTTATGGACAACTCCTACTGATTCCTGCAGATAGAATCCGTGAAGTACCGCCTCCTAAAAACCCATTCGAGTTTGATTACAAGCGCTATCTCGCCTTTCATTATATCTATTATCAGGCCTATTTAAAATCCAGAGAGTACAAAGTACTTCAAGCCTTCGAGGGTGCAAAAGTCATGGAGTTAATCTATTCCATCCAGCATTATTTTAAACAAGTATTGCAAACTTATGTAAAAGGCACATCTGAAGTGGGTGTAGCACAAGCATTGGTATATGGCTTTGATGATGAAATTGATGAAGAAACCATGAGCGCTTATGCCAATACGGGAACATTGCATGTACTTGCTGTTTCCGGAATGCACGTAGGAATTATTCTTTACATCCTAAACGGGTTGTTGTTTTTTATGAATAAAAACAAACGACTGCTACTCGTGAAACAAGTATTACTTCTTGTTTGCATTTGGGTGTACTCTGCGTTGTGTGGATTATCGCCAAGTATTTTGAGAGCTACTGTGATGTTCTCATTCATTCTTATTTCTAAAATGTTAGATAGGCGAAGCAATGTATACAACACCCTTGCGGCATCATGCTTTACATTACTTTGTATGGATGCAAATATGTTGGCTAATGTAGGATTTCAATTGAGCTACATGGCCGTATTAGGGATCGTTTTTATACAACCCCTCATTTATCCATGGTTTGTAAGCACCAATTGGTTAGTTGATCAAATTTGGAAAATCACCTCTGTATCTATTGCAGCGCAATTAGCCACTAGTCCAATTGGCCTGTTGTACTTTCATCAATTTCCAAATTGCTTTTTATTTTCAAACCTGTTAATTATTCCACTAACCACGGTGATACTGTATGCTTGTTTAATATTGTTAGTTGTTTCATGTTGGCCATTAATAGCCGCATATCTTGGCTTGGGAATTAAATACACCATTGCATTCACCAATTGGCTGGTGGCACAAGTAGAACATATTCCATATGCTTACGTAAACGGAATTGAAATCAGCATACCTCAAACCATCTTATTGTATCTGTTTTTATTCTCTGTTATCTATTACTTCTTATATCAGTACACATCACTTTTTAAATTAGCATTACTGGCACTGTTTTGTTTTGTATGCATAGTGAGTTATCAAAGCTGGCAACAAAAACAACAACAAGTAGTGGTAGTGTATAGTATAAATAAAGCAACAGCTATTGGCATGATATCGGGTAAACAATCGGTTTATTTATTGGATAGCACTATGCGTAACGATAAGCAAAAGTTCAGGTTTCATGTGCAACAACATGTTTGGCAAAAAGGAATCACTCAACTCGATACTTTATATGCAGAGAACAACTGGCACGAGCTATCATTAGGTAATAAACGAATTGTAGTAAGCGGAAAACAAAGAGCACGCATCAACTCTCCGGATTTACTTGTTGTACGTTATCCGTTGAAAGAAGAAGATTTACTGGCTATTCAACCGAAGCAAATAGTTATAAATGGTAGTCTTGGCATGAAAAAATCAGAGCAACTTCTACAGCTCTGCAATAAGCATCATATTCCTGCACATGTGGTGTTAAATTCCGGAGCATTTGAGCTATCATTGTAATTGTATGAGCAACTTAGTACGTTACGAAGTAAACGATCGTGTGGGGTACATTACCCTGAATAGACCAGAAAAAAGAAATGCCCTCAGTTATGAGATGGTAAGCGAAATAAAGTTAGCTTTTATGAATGCAGAAGCTGACCAAGATTGCAAAGTAATTGTAATTAGAGGCAGTGGTGAAGCCTTTTGTGCGGGTGCTGATTTGGCATACTTGCAACAACTTCAAACCAATACATTTGATGAGAACTTAGCCGACTCGAGGCACTTGATGGAGCTATTTCAATTTATTTATCATAGCCGAAAAGTAGTAATATCTATGGTAGATGGACCGGCTTTGGCAGGAGGTTGCGGATTGGCTACTGTTTGTGATTTTTGCTTTGCTACACCACGAAGTACATTTGGTTATACTGAGGTGAAGATTGGCTTCGTACCCGCTATTGTAATGGTATTTTTAGTGCGAAAAGTAGGAGAAAAAATCGCACGTGAGTTACTGCTTTCCGGAGATGTGTTTGATGCCACTAAGGCAACTGAATACAACTTAATTACACAATTGGTTAGTGAAGATGAATTAGAAAACACCGTACATAAATTTGCAACACGCTTATGCAAAACAGCATCTGCACAATCATTAGGGTTGGTGAAAGAAATGTTGGCTAATGTGCAAAGTATGGAAGTAAATGAAGCACTTGAATATGCTGCGCAAACCAATGCCAAAGCACGCGCAACAGATGATTGCAAACGAGGCATCGCTGCATTTTTGAATAAAGAGAAGCTAAGTTGGTAGTTAGTTTTTACTCTGTGAGATAGAATCGATGAGTGTGATGAATGCCGACATGTTTGGAATTAAACGCGTATTTGCCGGGAAACGCTCTTCTTGGTTAAATTGCATACCTGCCAATAATACCTCTGCAGAAGGCCAATATGCAGTGAGTTCACTCACAAATTTAACCTTATCGATCGTTAAATGTGCTGATGTGAGTTGAGTAAGAATATAATCCAACTTCACATTCTTGAAAGCATCATGCAAATCAACTAAAGGAACCTCTTGCCCGAGATATAATACATCGTGTCCACGACTTCTAAGCACATAGTTTGCAAACAGCAGGCCTATAGAGTGTTGCTCATGTTCAGGTAAAAACAATAAAAAACGCTTCCTGTTATCTGCAAAACGACCCACATTACCATCAATGGCTACATACAGTTTTTGTTTGATGATGTTGGTTGCAAAATGCTCGTTGGCCGGATGCACGGAACCAACTTGCCACAAAATACCTACTTCCACCAGGAATGGAAACACCACATTCATCATGGTGTGTTCTATCCCCTGTTGAATAATGCTAGTGGTTAATATTTTATGGAATTCATATTCATCGTATGAAAGCATGGCCGAAACCAAACTTTTTACTTGGCTGTTCTGACTGTTCGTGTCGGGGTGATTGGTAAGCTTTAGGATGGCTTCGTTAATTTGATCTCGGCTAAGCTTCGCTATTTCCGAAATTTTCATCCCTTGCTTGTTCAAAATGCTAATGTTGATGATAAACTTCAGGTCATCATCATCGTAATATCTAATGTTGGTGTCGGTACGCTTAGGCGCAATAATACCGTAACGTTGCTCCCAAATGCGCAACGTGTGGCTTTTAATGCCCGAAACCGCTTCGATATCCTTAATAGAAAATACGCTCAATTTTGTTTTACAATAAAAATAATAACTCTTTAAACATAAAATAGTTCAGTTTTGTTTTTTACACATGAGCAGTACTATGCGTATTTTAATTGCAGGAGGCAGTGGGTTGGTGGGGAAACACCTAACTAAACACCTAAAACAAATGGGACACAACGTGGCTTGGTTAAGCAGAAGCAGCAAGGCCAACAGCCCGGTTAAGACCTACACATGGAACCCCAAAACAGGTGAAATTGACCCTGAAGCCCTTGTATTTGCGGAGGTTATCGTAAATCTGGCGGGTGCCGGTGTGGCCGATCATCGTTGGACCAAGGACTATAAAACTGAAATGGTAGATAGTAGAATTCAATCAACCACAACGTTGGCAAAAGCCTTGAAAGACACTAAACATGGGGTTAAGGCTTACATCTCCGCCTCAGCAATTGGTTATTATGGCAATCAAACCGCCACAGAAACACCGGAAACAACTCCGGCAGCTGATACCTTTTTAGCTCAATTGTGTGTAGATTGGGAACAAGCCGTACAACCTATCGAACGTTCGGGTGTGCGCACCGCTATTATCCGTGTAGGCGTGGTTTTAGCCCGCGAAGGAGGTTTTGTGCCGCAAGTAGCAGCGCCTATCAAATGGGGTGTTGGTGCGGCATTAGGTAACGGAAAACAATTTACCAGCTGGATTCATATCGATGACTTGGTTGGTATTTTCTCCAAAGCCATAACCGACATAAACTGGAGTGGAATATACAATGGCGTGGCTCCCAACCCCGAGACCAACGCATCGCTTACCAAACTCATGGCAAAACTGCTGAACCGCCCGGTTCTATTGCCCCCTGTCCCGGTTTTTGCCTTACGTATGTTGTTTGGTGAAATGGCTGATATGTTAGTGGGAAGCCAGCATATAGCAGCACAAAAAGTGATACAATCAGGTTACTCCTTCGCTTACACAAAGGCCGAAGATGCACTTCGTAATTTACTGAGCAAGCAATAATTGCAGGGCTTTTTCGTATTATTACTGCATATTTGCGCCTCGTGACACGTCATTTCTACATTGCATCCGTTCTCGCTTTTTTGGTGACCATGCTGTTTTTCGCATGTCGCCCGGAAGAGGAATTTACTACTGATTCGTCTGTTAAGCTTCAATTTTCGGTTGATACTATTTCGTTTGATACTGTTTTTGCTCAACTTGACTCCGTGAAGTTCAGACCTATTTCTGTTACCAAACAGCTAAGAATCACTAACCCGAGCAATAATGCAATCAAGACCAATATTCGCGTAATCAATAACGGGAATACAGGAAATATTTTCAGATTGAATATTGATGGTGTGAGCACCAATCAGGTATACGGGAAGGAGATTTACGGAAAAGATAGTTTAATCATTTTTGTTCAATGCTATATTGATGCCAATGAACGACCGAACATCAATGACACTTTCGGTGTTTTCTCGCAAATTGTATTTGAAACTAATGGTAATGTGCAAGATGTAGACCTTGTAGCTTGGGGGCAAAATGCAAATTACTTCAACAACGAGGTTCTTAATTGTAACTTAGGAGATTTACGTTGGACATCCGAAAAGCCTTATGTGCTTTATGATAGCATATTGGTTCCTGAGGGTTGTACCTTAACAATTGATGCCGGAACACGCATTCACTCCTACAACAAATCGTGTATTTTAGTTGCGGGAACATTAGTAGTAAATGGTACCGTGGAGAATCCCGTAATTTTTGAAGGCACGCGCACGGATGGTGATTACAAAGATTTAGCCAACCAATGGGCCGGTATACGTTTTTTACCTCGCAGTAAAGACAATGTTATTACGGGTGCCATTATTCGCAATGGGTTTGTTGGGGTTGAGGTAGACTCGCAACCGGTGAACAGCAATCCGAATCTCACCATTTCACAATGTCAGATTTATAATATGTCTGCAGTAGGTATTGTTGGGTATTCATCAAAAATAGTAGCTGTAAATAACCTCATTACCGAGTGCGGTCAGTTTGGATTTTTTGGAGCCTTGGGTGGCGATTATAAGTTAGTGCATAATACCATTGCCGCCTACAACGTTAACTTCAACAGACAAAATCCTTTAGTAGTGTTTGATAACTCTCCTTACTACGATCAAAACAATACGGTAGTAGCTCGTTACAACCTTAGTTTTGAATTGGTGAATAATATCATTTACGGTAGTTTAGAAGAAGAATTTCTGATTAATAATAACACCGCGGGATTACCGATTACCACTCCAATTATTCAAACCAATCTGTTCCGAACGAAGCAAACAAGCTCGCTTAACGTAAATGGAAATGTGTTGAATAAAGATCCTCAGTTTGAGAATTACCTGACGTACGATTTCAGAATTAAGGCTACCTCACCTGCTAAAAACACAGGCACACAAACAAACGTGGCTATAGATATCAAAAACAATCCACGCAGTACATCGCCAAGCATGGGTTGTTGGGAGTAGTTAATGTTTATGATCTTCGCCACTTAAAAATTCGAACGTGGCCACCATTTGTTCTACTTCATCTTTTTCTTGTTGCAACTTAGGTAAGGTTTTTAGTGCTGTTTGAACCGTGAAAGTAAATAGAATTACTTTATCATACTTAGCCGTAGCCCAATAATAAACGGTAAATGAAGCTCCGTTAACCTCATGCTCTTTCGTGAACGAAACAAATCTGTTTTCGCCAACAGCCATCAATGCCGGTTCAAAATCTTTGTTTTGCTGATAAACTTCCTCTAACATTTTTACGGCTGCATCTTCCCCTTCAAATTCATTAGGCAATAGCATTACGCGCAAGGCTCCTTGTCCGCCATTATTGTTGTAAAAAATATAATGCCCGGCTTCATCGGTTTCGTTGTTCCAAGTGGAAGGGTAATCGAATGCAAAAAATCCGTACAGCGATACAAAACGTTGTGTGCTACTCATGCTGCAAGTTTATGAAAAAGTGTTGGAGTGTAAATAAGATAAATGTTAGTTGGGTATTTTGAGATTTAAGTATTTGAGGTCAAATAATTTTCTTTCTTGAGGTAGCTTCCCAAATCCTACACGCAAACAGTCACCTTGATTGTTATGTGAAATTATCATTTGCCGAATAGATTCCTTCTGGCACTGTTCAATATTAATATACATGATAATGGTTCAATCCTAGATCAATAAATAATACTTGAAGGACTCAGCGCGCAGTGGGTTTAAACGATTTGGTACGGCAGCCTTCTGCGGGAGGAATCACCAAAGGCCCAGGGGCTGCTAGCCTTGCGTGTATTGGTGATGAAGCGCCATGAAATCGTTTGATTTTTTGCAGTACTTTTTTCTAAAAAAAAGTACGAGAAGAAAACTAGATAAACCGCTTACTGAATATAGATTAAGTCATTGCTGCCTAGCATCGTCTATCATAATTTGATTCGTTATTCAACACGAATCTTTCTACCCAAAATTTATTTCGGTGCTATCGCCAATGTTTAGGCTCTGTTTCATGCCTTTTAGCAACGCATCATTACCAATAACCGAGCGATCTAAAATGGCATATTCTATTTGTGCGTAGGGACCGATAATACTCTCTTTTAAAATGGCATAATTTAAAATGGCATTATCTCCCACCGAAACATTTGGACCAATAATAGAGTTACTAATCTTACAGTTTTCGCCAATAAATACCGGAGGAATAATAATGGTATTCTCAAATTTATATTGAGATGCATCGTAGTTTAATCGCTTCAATAACGTTGCATTGGTATCTAGCAAAATTTCTTTCTTTCCGCAATCAAACCAATTATCTACATCTACCGTGCGCATCTCCACACCTGTATCAATCATACGCATTAGCGCATCCGTTAAATGATACTCATTTTGTTTGGTAATGATTTTTTCATGCATGATGTATTCAATCGCTTCAAACAACTTAGCCGATTCTTTTATGCGATAAATACCTACTAATGCTAAATTACTTTTAGGAATAGATGGTTTCTCCACCAAACGTTTAATTGTGCCATCAGCGTTCATTTCAGCTACACCAAAAAAACGAGGATCATCTACCTTTTTCACACATAAGGTAGTTTGTGGTTGCTGTAACAACTTTGGAATGTTTACATCGGCAATGGTATCTCCCAATACGATCAGCAATTCATCGTTTTGTAATTGCTCTTTAGCTAACCAAATAGCGTGGCCCGTTCCCTTGCCCGTGGTTTGAATAACAAAGTGTGCTTGTATTTGAGGATATTGGGTGGCAATATAGTTTTCTATTTTATCGCCCATATAACCAATAATGAACACATACTCCTTGATACCGGAACTAATTAGCGTATCAATAATATGCCCAATAATGGGCTTACCTGCAATAGGAATAAGTGCTTTAGGTTGCGTGTGTGTATGCGGACGTAAACGTGTGCCTATACCGGCAACTGGAATAACAGCTTTCATGTGCTTGTTTTTAACGAGTGTCAAAGTTAGGAGTTTCGCTTTTGCATTCAAGCAGAAATGCTAAATTGCGCACACAAAAATTACGACTAATGAATCGCGATACAGCTATTTTTAACCTAATTGAACAAGAATTACACCGCCAAGAGCACGGTATTGAGTTGATTGCCTCAGAAAACTTTGTTACCAAACAAGTAATGGAAGCTATGGGCAGCGTGTTAACCAACAAATATGCAGAAGGCTTGCCGGGCAAACGCTACTATGGTGGTTGCGAAGTAGTAGATAAAGTAGAGCAATTAGCTATCGACCGTTTAAAAGAATTATTTGGTGCTGCATGGGCAAACGTACAACCACACAGTGGTGCACAAGCTAATGCTGCAGTTATGTTAGCCTGCTTAAATCCGGGCGATAAAATTTTAGGTTTCGACCTTTCGCATGGTGGGCATTTAACGCACGGTTCACCGGTAAATTTTTCGGGTAAATTATATGTACCTACTTTTTACGGGGTTGAAAGAGAAACGGGTTTAATTGATTACGATAAAGTAGAGGCTACTGCGTTACAAGAAAAACCAAAATTGATGATATGTGGTGCATCGGCATACAGCCGCGATTGGGATTATGCACGCTTGCGTAAAATTGCCGATAGCGTTGGTGCGTTGTTATTAGCCGATATTGCTCACCCTGCGGGTATGATTGCGGCAGGCTTATTAAACAATCCTATTCCTCATTGCCATATTGTAACATCAACCACGCATAAAACATTACGTGGCCCACGTGGCGGTATTATTATGATGGGTAAAGATTTTGAAAATCCTTGGGGACATAAAACACCGAAAGGCGAAGTGAAAATGATGAGCGCATTGTTAGATGCTGCAGTTTTTCCGGGCACACAAGGCGGACCATTAGAGCACGTGATTGCTGCTAAGGCAGTAGCGTTTGGTGAGGCATTAACGCCTGCATTTAAAAGCTACATGCAACAAGTACGCGATAACGCACAAGCCATGGCCAAAGCATTAGTAGCAAAAGGTTACCAAATTATTAGTGGAGGAACTGATAACCACTTAATGTTAATTGACCTACGTAATAAAAACATTAGCGGTAAAGCGGCTGAAAATGCACTGGTAAAGGCTGATATCACCTTAAATAAAAACATGGTTCCATTCGATGATAAATCGCCATTTGTAACTAGTGGTATCCGTATAGGAACAGCTGCTATTACTACACGTGGTTTAAAAGCCGAACACATGGCCGAAATTGTAGAGTTGATTGATGCAGTGATTACCAACCCCGATGATGAGGCAAACCTAACTGCGGTGCGTGGTAAAGTAAATGCCATGATGAAAAACTTCCCGTTATACGCATAGGCGTATTTTATAAAGCCTTTTTAAAAACCATCTTCACGTTTGTGGAGGTGGTT